>Ga0209237_1000256_pt1 | contig 28422 bp, 26 predicted proteins | sample GraSoi013_1_40cm_2_FD_185820 | JGI IMG/M metagenome (GOLD analysis project Ga0209237, IMG submission 185820) | Grasslands soil microbial communities from the Angelo Coastal Reserve, California, USA - Sample 10_02_2013_1_40cm (SPAdes) (version 2) | ecosystem: Environmental > Terrestrial > Soil >...
GACGAGGAATCTTTTCCTGATTTAAATTGAGCGCACCAGCAATGCCGCACATAATTCAAGGCCTCTCGTTGGGCTGGGGAACTGACTTACGGCCGACCGGCCTCTAGAATCTGAACGATTTTTTGCGCCGCCGTGCCATCACCGTACAGATCGGAGTGAGCTGCAGGACACTGCGCCATCCTCTGGACCGTTTCAACGATTCGAATAGGGTCTGTGCCGCAGACCACGTTCCAGCCGGCTGCCACGGTCTCGATCCATTCCGTTTCCCTCCGAAGCGTCACGCAAGGCACTCGCAGATAATAGGCCTCCTTCTGGACGCCTCCGGAGTCGGTGAGCACGCATGCAGCCTGGCACTGTAGCTTCAGCATATCCAGGTAACCGACAGGTTCGAGACACTTCACGTTCTGTCCCGGCTGAATCTTGAACTGCCGCAGCATCTTGCTGGTGCGAGGGTGAAGCGGCAGCACTACCGGTTTATCCAGCGCCTCGAACCCCTGAAAGATCGCGGCCAGACGATTCCGATCGTCCGTGTTCTCAGGACGATGAATGGTCGCCAGATAGAACTGTTTCGCGTGCAGATGAAACTGATCGACCAGGCTTGCGCGAGATTCCGCGCGGGCGCGCTGCACCAGCAAGGCATCATACATAATATCACCCACAATGTGCACTCCGGTGCGCAGGCTTTCTGCGGCCAACTGGTCAGAAGCGGCAGCGGAAGGCACAAACAGCCAAGTAGAGAGATGGTCGGTCAGTACCCGATTGATCTCTTCCGGCATGGCACGATTGAAACTCCTTAATCCCGCCTCGACATGGGCCACCGGAATATGCAGTTTGGCGGCTGCCAAAGCGCCGGCCAGGGTAGAATTCGTATCCCCGTAGACTATCACCAGGTGTGGCCGCTCCTTTTGTAGCACCTCTTCGATAGCTTCCAGCATGGCTCCCGTCTGTGCGCCATGGGGACCGCTACCAACTCCAAGATGGTAATCCGGCGGAGGAATGCCGAGCTCCTCAAAGAATACGTCAGACATGCCATAATCGTAGTGCTGCCCAGTGTGCACCAGTACTTCTTGATGCTGTTGACGGAGCGCGAGACTGAGAGGACTCGCCTTGATAAACTGAGGGCGGGCGCCCAGAACAGTGAGGATTCTCACCTAGGCGCTGGCCTGCGATTCAGGGTTTAATGCCTTTCGCATACAAAAACTAACCCCGCGCTTGGCGATACGCAGTCAGAATACTTCTCATGGACTGCATTTTTCTCGTTATAAGATTACGCAGTACTGCTTCTACTTTTAACCGCCAAATTGCAAGGCCCCCTGCCACTCGGCCTAGGGGCCAAATGACCTTGCGCCCAAATCCGACAGACAGTTGCTGAGGCCTTCGCTTCTTATGCAAAGCCCGATCAACGCTCAGAGCTAACCGTTGGTATGTGTATCTCCCACTTAAATAGATGTCGCTGTAGGCACGCTCAACTATGCTTTCCACCAGCCGTTGATCCCTCACTTTATCCAGGACTTCATCGATATTGGAAAAATCACGCCGAAGCGGTATGTAGTGCTTATCGGCTTCAAGCACACCATCATAAGGGCCATCCACCAAAATCTGACATGTCTTGGTCATCACGGCTTCAAAGTGACGAGGGCTAATCGCAAAGAAACGGTAATCATCCCAATCGACCGGCAACTGACTACTGACTTCTTCAAATGACATCGTCGGATTGTGCCTGAGCATGGCTTGGATTTTCGCTCTGACCTCTCCTCTTCGATCCAGTACGCTCGAGCCGCTCTCGCAACCAACGACTGCTCGACCCGACGCCAAAAAATTTAACCATCGGTCGCCAACAATTGTATCGTCAACACTCGTTGAAATATCGCATTTCAGTCCAAGTTCAAGGGCACGCCGCCCCATAACGTTCGCAATCCGGTGCTTCAGTTGTCCGTGACTGCCAAACCAATATGGAAGGTGTGTGGCACGATAAACAATATCATATGGCCGTAGATCAATTGGCAGGAGGCTTTGCAGGTACCGCTTGGCGATCGACTCATCAATGTAGCCGGTAAAACATTCGTAGAAATCCGCCTTGTCGCACATGAGAGGGTATAGAACTTTGCGTACGTCTTCCTTGAAGATTGTGAAGATTTCCGACACCTCCCATTCATAGAGCCATTCATCAAGTATTTCAGAGTGATCATATTCGTCCTGTGGCATTGCAACCTTTACGCATTCTAAATCCCGGATCCACGCGAGTTTCCATTTCCACATGTAAAACTGATGACTCCACCGCAAACACAGCAACGTGGTATGGAGTATGACCGCGTCGAAATGCAAATGACGCAGCCAAACCGGAGCGCCGTGTACCGCATTGTAATAGAGAATCTTATACTTCATCCCGCTTGATTCCAATGCGCGCAGGTGATGCCGGATGGCTGCACGCATCGTTCCTGGCGATTCAGGATGCCAGTACAAAACAAGCACATGAACGGTGCTCGAGGCCATTTACCTTGCACCCACATCGTAAAATTGTTGAATGATCTTGCGATAAGCAGCCGCTTGAACATCCCAATTAAATTCTGATCGCACTGAGTTATACGCGTTCAAGCGCATGCGCCGAAGTTGCTCTGGGTGGTCTATCAGAGATTGGACTGCGTCCAGCAAACTTTTCGGATTCGAGCTATCATAGGTGAGTCCACACTGAAATCGGCCGACCAGATCCGAGACATGTTCCATGTCAGCGTTGCACAGAATGGCCAGTCCCGCTTGCATATACTGAGAGAGCTTATTGGGGCATGCATAGATATGGCATAAATTAGGTCCGGGGTAAGGAATGATTCCAACCTCCGCTTCTCTTGCGGCCGAAACTAAATTGTCCTCAGTAACTGGTGCCGCAATAACTATCCGCCCTCCATCCACCGCATTTCCATATTTCGAACAGAGCTGGGAGAAATAGTCGTTGCCTGGAGCCCTTACCACTAGAACGGCCCGTTTGTCGTCCAGAAGGCTCCATGCATCCATAAGCTCTTCTATCCCTCGACCAGGAACGACACGACCCTGTAGTAAAAACTTGATGGTGGAAGAAGACCGAGTGGTGATCCTCGGACCTTCCAGTCCGGCAAATGGTTCCGCGTTTGGAACAGTAATCACGCCATCAATTCCATATAAGCGTTCCAGATATCTTGCGATTTGCGGACTTACCGTTATGACTGCATCCGCGTCCTTAATGTACCAGCCCTCGACAAATGCGATGATCGACTTTTCCCACTTCCTGGATTCCAAGAAGGCTTCCGGCCAAAGCTCATGGCTGTCATAAACCAAAAAACAGCCAGAGAGTTTTTTCATTCTCACTCCTACAATAAGGGCATACAGATCATGACAAATGACGACTCTTGGGCAGATCGAAACACTTCTGGCACGGCGATACAGTGTCTGAGCGATCCGATAAAAAGAATTTACTACTGCGAGGAAGAGGAGGATAGAACCTATGCGGCCATGTATGCGAGGCATGGCAGTCCCCTGTTTTGTCTTCTTGCACCCTTGATCGTCTGCATGCTCAAATCCCAACAGTGCATGGAAGTCATTTCGCAATGTAGTTATGCAGAAACATACAGCCCTATATGCAAAACGAACAATTCTGCGGATACCAGCCCCAAGCCTTTCTGCAAAACTATAATAATAATAAGGATTGACGCGTTCGGTATAAATTACTCCGTCATATTCGCGGGCAGGCTTGTCGTCCACTGAGGAAGTGTAGCCAATGATATCTGTACGACCTATTTGTGCGCATAGTTGTGTGACCCATTTAATCCTCGGATCGGCTTCAGGTTCATGCGGAACCAGCATCAAAATACGTGGTGGGGAAGACATGCTCAAAGCTGAGGTCCCCTTGACGCCTTATATAGACGGTAAACTCCACCTATGCCGCCATGTTTTCCATTGTAGAGAGGATACCCGCGTTCATCCTTGACAATACCGCGTAGAAACTCCTTGTGCTCCTCGGCCAAGCGTTCATCACGAAGCGCTTTGTCGCCAAGCTTGTGCCAGAGATTCAATTCGTGCCGAGAAAGATATCCGCCGATGAACTCGGCTTGAAACCCGACACCACGGCAAAGAGCCGTGAAGTCCTCAGGACGATAGGCCCTTGAAATCGGGCACGACTCTCCGTCCGTATTTTTGGAAAAGGCCTGATCCAAACTTAAGCCAGGAAAGGCATTCTGGAGGATCATCTTGTCGTACGCGGTATAGAGGTGAAACCAGAGACTATTGCGGTTATAGACCATGATGCACGCCTGGGACTGAGGTTTGAGCGCCCGATAAAATTCCTTCAATATACTTTCCGGCTTGCTCGTGTGATGAAGCACCCCGCCGCAATTGATATAGTCAACCGTATGATCGTCCAACGGAAGTCGCTGACTGCAGTCAGAAGTGGAAATGAGATCCATGCGGTCGGCGGGAATGTTGTGCAGCGCCAATCTGTGACGAGCAAGGTTCAACGCTTTCTCGGAGACATCCATACCAATAACTTCCTGGGCGTTGGTATGAATCAAGAAGCCGATCACATCGTCTCCTGGACCGCAACCATAGTCCAGTATGACTTGCCCGTCGTGCTGTCCATACAAGTTCATGAACTCTCGAAGTAAGGGATACTCGTTGCATCTCCATTCAAGATAGTTCCTGGACTCCTCTGCTGTCCTGAACGGCCTTGAATTGACCGTGTGCTCGTTCCAATAAGAGTTTACAGGGGTCAACATTGAATGCTTCATTGTTTGGATTGATATTGGGGACGCTCCAAGCCTTGCTGAAACAAAACGAGTCAAGGCATCGGAAAATCCCGCCAACAATCTATGACTCACGTCTAAGAAAAAACTTCCCATCAAGACCGGTCTTCACTGTTGCCAATGTTGCGGCGCCCGAAGCGCGCTAGCCCGGTATCGTATTTCTGCAAGCTGGCCTGCGCGCGGCCCATCACGCATCGCTCGATGCGGTCGCGAGGAGGCAGAGGATCAGGAGTCCACCACTCAGGATGGGTCAAAATGTGGAGCCTGTTGTGTCTTTCTTGGATCACATCTGGAATCGGTTTGAAGCGCCAATACCCGTTCGAGTCCGACGCATACACATAGTCGGTGCGGAGACGCTTGGAGTAAGCATTGACCATGCCGGCAAGACGGTCACCATCTAAGGCTATCAACTCACCGACGTCGGGGTTATGGTAGCTGAATGCTTCAACGGGACAACCAAGAGCCTGCTGGACAAGCATTCTTTCCTGTGACAAATGGCTTTCGAGACTTTCCCGCGTCCACACCTCGTTGGGGTAGGCGTCGGCATCGAAATGTAAGCCGATCTCATGACCGAAAGACGTGATTAGGCGGAGGAGGCCAAGTATCTCCGGCTCCAGCATGTTGTAATACACACAGTGGGGGTTCACAAAATAAGTAGCCCGCACCTTTAGCTCAGCCTCGATTTCGGCCAAACGGATAGCCCGATGGACCGAGAGATCAATATCGTGACGCCATAACACATGCCGCTGTTTAACTTCCTCTGAAAATAAAGCGAAAAGATAATTCTCGCTTTTCGCTAATTTGATTAGTTCGCTGTAGGCCTCTTCAGTGAAATCGGTCCACTCTTTTCGGTCATCCTCTGATGTCCTGCCATTGACCATTCATAAATGCCGCTTCGCGTTGCCGACCCTCTTCTTGGAACCCGATTCGTTCAAAGGTACGCAAAGCCGCCGCATTTGAGGCAACCACTTCGGCTTTGACCCTTCGAAGATTCAGAGTTCCTCTTGCAAAGTCGAGTAGAAGCCTCAAAGCTTCGCTACCATATCCCTTTCCCCGACAATCCGGCACACAGATCTTGATACGGAGTTCGGCAGACCGATGAACGGGATGAATGTCAACAAGTTGTATTAAGCCAATGAGCTGACCGTTGGCAATTCTACGGATGCCAAAGAGCGCCTTACTCTTATCCGCACGGACTTGGCTGAACCAGCTTAGATGCTCATCCAAAGAGACAGGACGAAAAGGGGCATTCCATTTCATTAAAGCGGGATCATTGATCCATCGGAATAGTATGTATTTGTCGCCATCTTGAAGAGCGGACAACGTTATTGTCTTACCAACTAACATAAATCGCTCCGGGATCGGCCAACATGGAACGATGTTACCTGTAAAACAGGTAATCGATTACTGAAAGACCGGGAAGGAAGCGGTCAGTCTGACCGTATGGCTCCGATCGGAAATTCTGGTAGATTAGCTCAATTCCACATTGGTGGAACAGCTCGTCTTCCTGGTATCCACCGGCTCCGCTGCCGCACAAATAGGCATCAGCACCGACCGCTTTCGCCAGATTGATCAGCAGTTCCGTCGCCTTCTCTTCGACCTTAAGATCGGATTGGCGTTCGAAGGTGGCAGTAAGTCCGAGCGCCTTACCAATCGCCGTAATCGCATTGATGTTAAAGTCGGCCAGATTGTCCATCGGATACTCGATCAGGGGCCGGATCACGGCCATCGCGGCGTCGTAGTTCGGACTCCGTTTGTAGTTCGCCTCCAGCGTCTTCAGTAACTTGGTCCGCCATGGGCTCGAATCATCAATCCGCACATCCAGAATTCTCTGCATTCCCGACGTACGTCGTACGGGACAGCCGACCCAAGCCGCTCGCCCTTGAATATTGATCTTGACCCGATTGGTCCAGCTTCCCATTCCGCTGCCACTCTTGGGATAGGCGACATCGTCAAGAAAAATAAAGACGTCAGCTCGCCGGATCTTATCGAAATAGCCGAGCCACGGAAAGAAGTTGGGTTGGTGAATGGAACACGTGTGTTTCTGGGTTGACATGACCATTCTTTGATTAAGTTGAATTTGATCCCATGCACCGACTCACAGCCGGGAGTCGAAGAAGGATTTCAGTCTCCGAAAAAAACCGAGCCCAGCCCAGAAAACGAGGACGGCAAGAATGACCAGGTAGACCAATGTCCATAATGGCGGCAGGCTATACCGTATCAACGGAGCGCGGTACGCTTCAGTCAAAACGTAGAAAGGATTGAACAGTACGAGCGGACGAATGACGCTTGGGAAGGCTTCGATTGGATAGAAAATCGGTGACGCAAAGAGCACTAACAACAGCACGTTCGGCAGAACTAGGAACACATCTCGAACAAACACGTTAAGTGCTGCCAGGAACAATCCCAAGCCCGAGATGAAGAGGACTTGGAAAACGATCGCAAATGGAATGATCAGCCAGGGCAAGGACGGCATGCTTCCCTCCACCCAGAGCAGGACAATGAGAAAAACCAGAGCGACTGCAAGCGGTATAAGACCCATCAGAACCCCGACAATCGGCAGAAGCTCGGTCTTAAACGGAAGGTTCTTAATGATGCCGCTATTGCTCACTACAGATGCGGTTCCATATGTCAAGCCCTCACTGATGGCCAGCCAGGGGCCATAGCCGCTGATCAGCCAGACGACAAACGTCAGGCTGGTCTCCGCTCCAGGCAGTTTCGACTGAAACACGAAGCCGAAAACGAACGTGAAGATACCGAACATCAGCACCGGGTTGAAGATTACCCATACCAGGCCCAGTGTGGAGCCGAGAAACCGGTCTCGCACCCCAAGCCGCGCAAGGTTGAAAGCCATACGGACATCGTGACGATCGAACCCGAGTAGCATCATAGAGCGATCGGCTGGTCGAGCTGACGCACAGTCACGGACGAAGGATAGATCAGGGTGGGGACGCCTCCAATCAATGGATTATCGGTCCTGACTTCAAAAACCTTCTGCAGAGCCGAGACGACAGCTCCAGCCTCTAAAAGCAGGAGATCAGCACGGTAGACACCGGGGCCCAATACCAAGGGACGCATGCCGAGTTTCAAGGTGAACGCGCGGATCAGCGCCGATGGATCACGTGTGTCGGAGAACAGAGTGTCGGCAATCACACTTCCGTCGAAACGAGTGAGCAGCAGCCGCAGGTCGGGACGGTTCAGGCGCTCGCCCGTTCCCGAGACCTCGATGATGACATCGCGGCCGGTTGTCAAAAGGACTTTGCCCGATGCCAAACCCTCCTGTGCGATAGCGAGGCTGGTCAATCGTGCTCCGTCATAACCGACAGGAAGCTGCTCGCCACGCTCGAACTTCAGCCGCAGTGAGGCCTCGTCGGTGGCATTCACGGCCATGGTGTATGCCTCAGCCACAAGCTTTGGATCACCGTCCATGACCACGCGGCCGTGATCGAGCCAGATACAGCGAGTGCAGAGGTCAGTAATACTCTTCATGCCGTGGGAGACTATCAGGATAATCCGCCCAGCCTGGGCAAGTTCTTTCATCCTCTGCGTAGCTTTTCTAGAGAAGTGAATGTCTCCGACAGAAAGCACCTCATCAATAACTAGGATTTCAGGGTCAATGAAGGCGATCATGGAAAAGGCGAGCCGGGCTTTCATACCGGAAGAATAGGTTCGGACCGGCCTATCAATACAGTCGCCCAGTTCGGAGAATTCGATAATCTGATCAATGACGGATGTGATGTCCACATCCGATTTCCCCTGGACTTCTCCATCAATATAGATATTCTCGCGGCCCGTGGCCTCCTCGCGCAGAACAGCACCCAAGGTGAGGATGGCATGGACATGCCCCTCGACCAGGACAGTACCTGCGCTTGGGCCGGCAAGACCAGCAATCAGGTGCAGTAGCGTCGACTTCCCGGCGCCGTTTGGACCGATGATCCCGACCCGTTCTCCTTCCTCGATTGCCAGGGATACTCCATCGAGCGCCCGGATTTCCCTGGTTTTCTCGATGCAGGGCCGGACCCGAAGAGCAACAAACAGCGACAGCTGTTTCCACCATCGCGAAGAAGTATAGGCTTTGGTAACGTCACTCAGGACGATTCGACAGGTCACGTCGTGGCCAAGTCCCACTCGACAGGGAGGACAGTCCGGCCGACACACGAACGGCCCACGACAATCAACTCGATCGGCGACCCCTTCAGCCAGCCCCGCCCGTCGAGTAATTGTCGCTCCAGAGGGTTCTTTGGGTTCACCAAAACCAGATTGATATCCAAGAGATAGTTCCCTGGTGCAAGCGGGAGATTGGGGATCGTCAGGTCGACCTGGTAGCGCCCTGCACATGCGGCGACAAAATTATCGATTCCGTTGATCACAATCTCCCAGCCAACTCCAATGGCCATATGCTCAACGGCAAAAATCAGATGCACTGTGAGATCCTCTTGAATTTCGACGACGAGCGGAAGAATGGCGGTTTCGCCGACGCGCCAGGTAACAGTCTGTGGAATCTCACCCGCGAAACGGGCTCGCCCGGACATAACCGGCACACTGACGTGCCGGTTGAGATACCAGCGCACCACCTGATCTGAGCGACCAGACATGACAATCTTCCCATGATCCAGCACATGAGCTTGTTTACAGATTTTCAGGACGGCCGGCCAGTCGTGGGTGACCAGGATTCCAGAGGCTCCATTGTCAAGCCGATTACGCATGCGCCGCCAGCATTTCGCCTGGAAATGTTGATCGCCAACACTGAGGATTTCATCAATCAGGTACACAGCATGTGCCTGCACCGTCGCAGTGGCGAAGAAGAGGCGCGCTTCCATGCCGGACGAATAGGTATATAAAGGATCATCGAGCCGCTCGCCCAACTCAGAAAAATCCGCGATGTCGGCTATAAGATCAGGAAAGGATTCACGGCAGATCCCTTGAATCGCCAGGATCCACTCAGCATAGCTACGTCCTGTCAATTCCCGGCGCCCCCCCATCCCCAATTCGTAAAGACTGGAAAGGTCTCCGTTGATCTCTACCCGCCCTTGATCGGGGCTATATATTCCGCCCAGTGTCCGCAATAGTGTGGACTTGCCGGCACCATTGAGACCAATCACTCCGACGAAACTCCCCTTCGGCACTGTCAAGGTAATGTCGTCCAATGCATGCACGCGGCGGATCGTACCCGTGTTTCTGCCAAGCACGATCTGCCAGACACTCCTGCCATCCAGCACATGGAAGGATTTCGATACGCCGGTGCAGGATATGACCGCTCCAACCGCCATTCGTCAGCTCAGGCCACGGATTGCAATCCGAGCCGTTAATCCTTCTTCTCTATCGTGAACAGGCGCTGACCGTCGGCGCCAGCCTGCTCTTTCCAGATGTTGTCGTAGAGGCTCCAGATGTTGCACGACCGGCAGCACTCATACTCACCCCACCGCCCTTCCGCATGAGCTTTGCGCATCGCGTCCAGTCGTTGCCAGGCATCTGACCAGGCGATCTCAGAGGCATGCCCCAAGTTGGGCACACAGTGGTTCTCAAGGTCTTTTTCGTAGTCCGGCACCGCAGCCACACACGGATAGTAGTAGCCGTCCCATTGCAGTTTGAAGTGATACATAATGGAAAAACATGGATAGCGTTTCTCCGGTGTCCGATGAATCGGGATGAATCCGGCTGTCGCCATGCGCTTGTCAAGCCCCCAATTGTCACCACCCCAGTTGCCGACAGTCCGCCACTGAACGAAATCAACCTTTGTGTGCCAATACGCCTTGAACTTCTCGAAGTCGGCCTCCCGCCCTTCGAATGCCATGATATGGGTGGTGATCTGCATCTTCGACTTCTTCTGATTGCGCAGCTCAACCAGCTTTTCCAGGTTGGTCCACACCAAATCGAAGTCATCCTTTTGCATCAGCTTAGCGTAGTCCTCGCGCGTGGCGGCATCGAAACTATAGGAGTAATGGTCGAGACCTGCGTCCATCAAATCGGAGAAGAGTTGTTCACGGAAAAAGGTGCCGTTGGAGGCCATAGCGATGCGCAGCTTCGGCCGCACCTCCTTCATCAGCCGGACCGCATTGAGCAGATTGGGCGCTGCAATCGTTTCAGAATAAGAGGAAAGACCGATCTGCACACCTTCCTCTGGCATCTCTTGAAGAACTTTTCGCAACAGGCCCAGGTCTAACCAGCGAGCCTTCGCCGGTTTTTGCACAGATTGAGGACAAAACATACAGGTGTGGTTGCAGGGGGAAACACCAAGATTAATTGAGAAATCGATCACCTGCCAAGAGTTGCTGGGCTGCATTTTCGCGGCGATGGCACGCGCTTCACTATAGGGTCGAGGCGCTGGCGCCGCTTCGACTGATGGCAGGGCTTCCGTGTGGAGCAGCCTTCCCGCCCACTGCACAGTTTTTGCGATCACACCCATAAAGAATTTCCTCCTAAACTCATCACTCTCTTTTTAATACAAGAGTGAGACGCAGAATTGTAGCACCTTCCTATTCAGACTTTGCGACAGGCTATGCTGAAATGCGTGGCGTTCGTGACAGTCGCCACCTCCGCAGTCACATTCGCACAAATCTCGGCCGCCGCCCACTCCATCAATCGCCGATATCGAGGTGAATGAGAAACCCAGCGGTTCAAATGCTCATAAAAATACAGCTTCAGGAAGTACACTTGAAAATTCATCACGTCATACGCCAGCAACTGCCGCCTGGTAAAGATGGGCTCGACCTCGACACCCGTGAAACCCGCACCTTGGAGGCGCTCCTGCCACTGCTCCGCGCTCAGACAATTGTGGTGCATAGCCATGATATCCCGGAACTCCTTGAACCTTTTTGCTTGACGGTGCAACCCGATCCGGTCTAGGAGCCGATAGACAACCAGCGACTCTTGCACGTTCGGGGCCGGTGTCGTGAAGTAGAACCGTCCGCCAGCGCGCAGGACGCGCGCTGCTTCGGACAAGGCCGCATCGAGATTGGTGACGTGCTCGATGACACAGATACTCACGATAAAATCGAAGCTGCCATTATCATGCGGGAGGCTCTGCATATCAGCGACCGCGTAACCGGTATAACCGTGCGATAGAATAGTACCCTCGTCAACGGGGCTGATATCGACGCCATGCAGATCGAACAAGCCGGCTTCCTCAATCAGCACGTCTCCGACGATGCCACCACCGCAGCCAAGATCGAGGCCCCGTCCGGCAAATTGACGTCCTGTCAAGCTCCTGAGCTCAATACCCTTATGCAGGATCATTTCCGGCACTTGGCAGTAGAAGTGCGCTAGCCGCCGGATCAGGTCGTCCGGGCGATGACGGCCCAGTACACGAGCAATCACCCCGGCCATGACGATTGCTGTTGAGTAGGCCACGCCTAATGCGGCTGCCAACGGACGGTATGGCCACAGGCGTGAAGCTTCCAAATGCTCCCGTTGTATCTTCAGACAGCGAGCTATGGCTGCGTCACGCCCCATTGTTGCTGCTGCCGCGCACATGTCATCGATCAGGTTCAGCATGTCTGTGCAGCCTCCCAATAGGGTCAGATCAGATCGGCCTCGTCGGCCGGCTTGTCCGGCCGCCAGAGACGCACGCAGACTCGCTCTCCTGCAATCTCGAAATAGGCCGGATAATGGTCCGGGTCAGCGGCCCGGATCTGGTCGTACAGTTCAATCAGTGGTCGTCGAGGGTCAAGGTGGGAATGCTCCGGGATTCGGTCCGGCAGGCGAGTCACTCCATCGAGTTGCTGTGGTCGCGCAGCCGCGGCGCCATGGCGTCCGTAAATTTCAAGCGCTTCAACCACCAAGGCGGGCTCGAATTCCTGTGTCTTACGGGCGAGGCTGCGCCCTGTTTCAAATGGCGACAACGGAAAGGAACGTTGCAACAGGATTGGCCCGGTGTCTATGCCTTCATCGACTAGATGCACGGTGACACCGCTTTCCTGCTCGCCACACTCGATAATCCAGTTGAGCGTCCGCCCAGCATATTTGGGCAACAGGGTCCCGTGAACGTTTATGCACACTGCCACAGACTGCAAGAAGGATTTGGGAAAGATATAGCCGAAGCCTACAGACAGACATATCTGGCCACGTACTTCTTCTGAGATTGCTTCAAGGTCACGTTTTCCCACGATCCTGATCGGGATCCCGCGCTCTCTCGCCCGGTGCAGAGTTGTGGTTACTTTCGGCCAGCGAGCTGGATCGGTAGCATAAACGGCTACAATCTCGTGACCAGCCGCAAAAACGGCATCGAAGGCCCGTTCCCGCGGTCCGCTTGTGAAATAGAAGAGCTTCATCTTGATCGGGAGATAGCCTGTAGCTTTCGCCTGCGCAGCCTGACAATACGCCGCTAAACACCCACCTGGCCACCACGCAAAGCATTGAATGGTAGGACATAGTAATAGGGAAACCATGCCAGTATTTCTTGACGTGTCCAGGATAAGATTCGACTATCCAGCACGTTGACGAAATAAAAATACGGAATATCCCGAGTACCCCATCGCCTCTTGAAGCGATACACCGAGGATTGCGTCAGCCACGTGCCTCCCCAATTCCACTGCCGATACCCGCGCGCGACGGCATCAAGCATGGCACAATAGATCAACGCCGACAGAGGCTGATCACTGCGTGCTTCGGCGTCAATCGCGGGCACAAAATATTCTACCGTGCGGTTGAAATACAGCAGCAAAAGAGCAGCAGCAACATGGCCGTCTTGCTCGGCAACGTAGACGCGGTAGTCGTCATCATAGGAGAACTCCTCGGTGATCGCCTGGAACACGGACCACTCCTTGGGAATTCCACCGATGGCGGTCATGTTCGCCACGTGAAGGTCGTGCAATTGTTTCAATAGCGCCGGCTTGTCGCCATGGCGGATGTCAAACCCGCCTTTTAGGCCCTTGCGGACCGCATTTCGCGTCTTCACATGAAAGAATGAGAGCAGCCGATCCGGCTGTTGATCCGACGAGTAATCCACAGGAAGTCCGGTAAACTGGCAGATCCGTTGATCGAGATAATTGTGCCTATGATGCTGGCGATAGAAATCAGCATCGGCCGACAGCGGGTTCGAGATCAGCGTCGAGGATAATACCCTCTCCGACTCCGCCAAGTCGTTGAACGCCTGCAGCAGGGCCAACCTGACCTCCCTGTCATCGTCAACATCCCTCGCCGTCATAACACCGCCGTGACTGCCAAAGAATGGAAGTGAATTCAATACCTTGCCACGTCCTTCAACAGTTGCCAGAAAGGCTGGCAGAACACCAACCATACGGCCGCCGTCATCCGCCACCAGATAGACGTCTCGACTGGTCGGCAGTACGCACCGGAGAAAGTTCCGGTAGGGCAAAGACGCATAGACAAGACTTTCTGAGCGTGCGTGCACGAGCGCCGCATACTCCTCCTCTCGTGACGGACCAAGAAGCTCAATGCGCATGGCAGCGACGTCCCCAAACCCTTCTAAACACCAGCACGATATGCGCTGCTTTGTCGTCGGACAAAGCAGCATAGAAAAGCAAGGATAGGGTCTCGTCGAAACAACGGACGGCATTGGGGAACGTCGCATCAGGCAAGCCAAGGATCCGGTGCAGCATCACATCAACCCTACGGCGCACAACGATTCCGTCCGCAAGCAAGTCGGTTGCCAATTCATCGAACGCCGCGGCTTGTCGTCACGCACTTTGTCGCATGAAATGAACGTACGACAATGTCGCCCCTGGCAGCCGCGACCACTACTGGCAAGACCGGCATCAAAAGCCTGACACAGGTCATTTATTAGGGGCACGCCAAACGCACGGAAGGTGGCGATCTGTCGCTTGACCATCACGCCGGGGAAATCACCGGGCCCAGCAGGTTGACGTTGGCCATGGCTCGCTCACTCAGGACCTGACTCTACTGCCGACTGCACGTGACGTCTGCCGGAAATGCGATTTCGATAAGCTTCCTTGTCCCGGCATTCAACAAGACATCCTCACCCCCTAGGACATACGCCTTGCTTCCAACACACACGGAAACCCGGTCGTGGTCCAAGGTGACAAGCGGTCTGGAAGTCACGGTTTCGCTCTGACCCGCTTTGATGTTGAAAATCTCTATGCTCGTGGCGGGCACCCCATCTCTGATTTGCCCGCCGACGAGCATGATGTATTTCTTTGAGCCATGAGTCAGGACGAAGCTGTGTGCGAGATAGCGCGGCTGTGAAAGCCGGCCAACAATGGAAGACCGCCTTGTCACCAAATCTATTCGTTCCACAGTGCCCTCGGCCGGGGGTCGGCCCATCACGTTGGTTGAGGTTCCACCAAGCACGTAGACAGCATTGCCGACAAGTTGGCTCATGTAATTGCGCCTAGCTACCTTGAGGTGGCCGAAAAGTGTCGAGGTCTTGGCGATAGGATCGATGACCTCGATACTGCTAAGAAGCCTGCGCTCGGTTGCAGATCGATAAAGACCGCCTATGGCTAAAACTCGACCATCCGGCAACAAATGCCCCGTGGCATAGACTCGCGACTCGGATAGAGAGAACGGCTCCACCGATACAGAGCGCCCATCCGGACTTACCGTGATAAGGGCAGCCTGCTTTGCACTGTAAAGTCCCGCCCACCCACCAAAGCTAATCGCCTTGTTTTCATCTACCTTAACAACCTCCGGGTCATGCACCCCAACTGGTAATAGAGTGTGAATAAAACTCTTGCCGGTCGCTAATTGCGTGAGCAACACATCCTTTGAGGAGGTAAAATTTCCAGAGCCATCGACGCTCATGCCACCAACGGTTACTGCATAGCCATGGAGAGCTGCCGTAGCAGCATGCGCAACTGGTCGTGGCAATTTCTGCTCTGTGGCCGTTTTCCGTGTGGCCACATTGATCTTATGAACGTCAAAGGAATACCGAGATACAAACGGCGTGTTATTAGCGATCTCGCCGCCGAATGACCAGAGCCAGTCGTTTTGGGCAACGACGGTATGGAAACGAAGAAGGGGCAGTGGCAGGTCGTACACACTGATCAAAGGGAGCGGCAGGACAACGGCTGCCCATAACACTGCGCGGTTTGTTACAGCCGGCCATTTCATAGTTGGCATTTTAACCACAATCTCTCGAAGCGAAACCGGAGGGCTCTATGAAACGGTGGAAATGACGCTCAATTCGGGCACAATCACTGGCGCCTCGTTAGGTGAATGGCCGCTCAATATCCAATCGTAGACGGGCTCGAAACGAGCCGCAGCGGCATCCGCCGCATGCCATTTGAGCGCGTAGGCGCGAGAGGCACAACCCAGCTTACGACGACGCTCAGGGTCTCGGATCAGCTCACGCAATACGGTCTCGACGGTCTCTTCGGTCGCGTGCACAATGGGGCACTCGGCAAGACTGACAAGCGGTGGGATCCCATTCTCTTCCGTGAGACGCACGTTGCCGACTACCGGCTTGCCCAACATCAGGCACTCGCGGGCGTTCGCACCGTAGCGGCCACAGTTGAGTTGATCCACCACTATATCGACCTGGACTTGCAAGAAACGCACCTCTCGGCTTGGCACGTCGTGCACAAAAATCAACCGCACGGGATATCCCTCAGCTTGTAACCGTTCGATTGCAAGCTTCACTGCCCACGTGCCTTTGTAATCTCGGTTGCCGAGATAACGCTCATTAAAATAGTTGCCGACCCCATGATAGACCAAAATGTCGCTCGGGTTCCTCTCAATCCTGTGCCGCGTCGGCACCTCCAGATCGGGCCGCCATACCTCTGGATCGAGAGACATCGTCAGTGGCTCTCGAAAGGTCTTTGGGCCGGAACAGTAGTCAAGCGCCGGGAGCATCTCTGTTGCAATGAGGTCGCAGAACATTTCGCGCTTGTGCCCCCATGCGAGATTGCGTAAGTCCGAACAGACGTCTGCCCGCCCCTTCAATGTGCACTTATCGCAGCTTCTCTCGCTCCAACGAGAGAAGCTGCTCTGAGCGATGCCGTCGTTGCAGCCTGCGACTGTATACCCAATCTTCACGCCTGCGCGCTTTAGCGCAATGAAGTCCCAGGGAATGGCTTCGCGTCGAGGCCCCACATCCTGACCGGACGGAAATACCGACATCATGCCGTCCCCGGCAAAATGCACCATCCGAAACCGTCGTGGAATCTCCTTGACCAACATCTGCAGCCGCGCTGTGAAAGTCGCTGGGTCTTCGTGGTAAAGATTGACGTCCTCCCCATGATAGAAGCATTCATTGGGACCGCTCGATGGCTCCAAACTGACCGACAACGCATCCCACCCCCGCCGCCGCAATGCCTCCGCAAGATACAAAAAGTGATAATAGCTGTTGTGCAGGAACAGCACGGACCGACGGTAACCACCCGGACCCAAGGCCATGACGTTCAGTTCCGATGCTGGCGGCAGTGGATCCGCCATAAACCTGGAGCCTAATGAAAACAGGCCACGAGCTCTTCTAGACAGCCAATAGTTGAGACTACCTAACCACTCAAGCAACTTCTTGCTCGGAATACGCTGCATAAAGAAGGACATTCGTCACCACTATCGAGGGATGCCTTGTGAATAAGCGGACCCGATCAGAGTCGAGGGGAAAACCGGTAGCATCCGTCAATTCCCGCGTAATGACCGCGATACAGCGGAAATCCTCGCCGATCAAATTCGAGTTCGAGCAGCAGATCCCGACTTTCTCGCCTGAGCCGTGGATCCATTGCCGCTTTGAAACGTTTCGGCAGCAGATGGAGCTCCCATAGTGACATCGCCGCGCCCAGATACTCGCTGGTAAAGTCAGCCGCTGTCGCCATTGTCTCCATTTCCGACGGACGCCAAACATGGACAAGGGGGCAGTCTTCGCCATCGGTCGTACGGCTGAACGCTTCTTTCACGTCAACATTGGAGTAAAGCCCATTCTCGAGCTGGAGCACGTATGCCACGTATAGATGTAGCCAAATACTGTCATAGTTGTAGACCATTAGCTTCAATTGCCCGTCCGTCTTCAAGATCCGTCGGAATTCCTTTAGCAGACGCGACGGCTCCTCGATCAACATCAGAACACCTGAGCAATGCACGTAATCGACTGATTCGCTCTCCAGTGGAATGTCATAAACGCCGTAAGGCATCTGCAGGAAGTCGGCAGAGGCGTCGTGCAACCGGAGCCGTTCCTCAGCCTGCGATAGGGAAGTGTGAGATATGTCGATACCGATAAGCCGCTTGGGACGGGAATCGTGGGCAAAGCCGACAAGATCGTTACCCGGCCCGCATCCATAGTCGAGAATGACCTTGTCGTCCCAACCGGCCAACGGCATTAGATCAATATATCCAGGATAGGATTTGTTGCGGTAGTCTAGATACTGGAGCGACTCTTCGACCGAGATGAACTTGGAATGCCCTGTGACGTTGTGTTGAGTCCAGTATTCCGCCATTGTGAGCCGCGGACCTGGGCGCGTATAGAAATCGCCGCGAAAGCTGATGGCTAAATCCCGCTTTTCATTTCCCCCATCAGCTGGCAAATCCTGCTTTTCAGCGGGTAAATCCTGTTTTTCGTTCCCCCAAACAGTTTCTCTTAACATCCGGAATAGGAGTTTTACGGCGACTGCTATTCCCCTTGGAATAAACAGCAACAACCGTAGGAGATCAGACTTCATCGCTGCCTCCGGTGATCCGAGATTTCCGGATTGAGAAAGGTCTCGCACCACTGTTCGACACTCAGCAACGACCAGATCAGCAGCCGGCGATTGGCCTTACCATCGAGATGCTCGGACACGAGGCCTTGTACTGTTTCGCGATCCAGAAAGCTGTAAATCGCGGCGTCTCTTTGCAGCAACCGACGGCGAACATAGTCGATGCTCTCGCCCTTGAACCAACTGGCATCCGGCGCGGAAAAGCCCTGCTTGATCCCATCGGTAATCTCAGCCGGCACATAGCGCTGCATGACCTTCCGAAGCAAGAGTTTGCCATCTCGCGTCTTTTCAAAATAACTCCTGGTCTTAGAGCCCGGCTCATTCTCATTGAGCCGGACAACTTCACCAAGGTTTCCGAGCTTCGCCGAAACGGGCAAACGCATGGCAAAATCCACCAGATCGTTATCCAGAAAAGGCACCCTATTTTCCAGGCCGTGCGCCATACTGAGCTTATCTTCGACCACAAGAAGACCGTGAAGAAAGGTTTTGGCCTCAAAGTAGAGGGAGTGATTGATATAGTCTTCTGGTCTGGTCAGGCTTGATACGTGATGGTTGAACACATCCCGAAAAATGTCCCGCGTCCATACCTTGTCAACTTTGGACCAGATCGGCTGAAACACGTCTCGGATCACCGTATTAGGGATCAACCTCTGCCAGTACCCATAATACTTGTCGATATAATGTTCGAAGTCGTCGTTCACCACTGCGCGATAATAACGCCAGGGATACCCGCCGAATAGTTCATCCCCTCCACTCCCTGCCAGCACTACTTTTACGAACTTACTGGCAAGCTGGGCAGCGAAGAAATTCGGATAACTTTGGCCGACTCTCGGCTCTTCGAGATACCGGATCATGCGCGGCAATACCCGCTCCATATCCCCAGCTTTGAGCACCATTTCATAATGCTCGGTCTTGAAGAGATAGGACATATACTCAGCTGCTTCGCGCTCGTCACAGCCAAGCTCGATACCCGATGCCGAATGTAAGTCGAACCCCACCGTAAACGAGTGCAGATTTTTGATCTGTCGGGTCGCGATAGCGGTCACCGAGCCAGAATCCATTCCTCCACTCAGATATGCCCCTACCGGCACATCGCTGACGAGCTGACGACGTACGGCCTGCAAGAATAGGCGATCCAACTCCTCTGCATAGTCTTCCAACGAGACTCGTTCAGCCGGTTCATGGAAGTTATAGTCCCAGTACCGATGGATCTCGTGCCGGCAGCGCTGAACATTCCTTCTGAGCCAGGTACCTGCGGGCAGTAACCGCACTCCGGCGAATAGCGTGCGGTCGGTAAAGAAATTCTGGAACGTCATGTACTCCAACAACCCCTCACAGTCCATCGCTGCATGCATTGCGGGATGCACGAGCAGGGCTTTTACTTCGGAACCGAAGAGAAAGGCCCGTGGCAATTCAATGTAATAGAGTGGTTTGATTCCATATCGGTCTCGCGCCAAAATGAGCTCTCTCTCTTGACGATCCCAAATGGCAAAAGCGAACATGCCATTAAACCGGTCGAGCGCTTTCGGCCCCCAAGCGGCCCAGGCATTGAGCACTACTTCAGAATCTGTTTGGGAACGAAACTGGTATCCCTGCACTTCCAGCTCTGCACGTAACTCACGAAAGTTATACACTTCTCCGTTGTAGCTAATGGTATATCGCTTATCCGATGTCTGCATCGGCTGATGGCCAGCTGATGTCAAGTCAATAATTGCAAGCCGCCGATGGCCCAATCCGACCGCGCCGTCAACAGACACTCCTTCCCCATCGGGCCCGCGATGAGCGAGCACATCCGTCATCTTGCGGAGGATGACCGAAGAGGCGGGTTCTTCGTCGAGGTTGAATATACCGGCTATCCCGCACATGAGATTTAACGGATACTCTTGATCTGGTCGACGACGTAGCGGTAGTCGTCTTCCGACATCCGGTTGTGCAGCGGGATCGCCATGCTGTTCCGGTCACAGTCGTGCGCCCCCGGGAAATCGTCAGGCTGAAGACTAAATCGTTTCCGGTAATAACCCAACATGTGAACCGCATGCGTGCCCGGGCGGGTCGCAACGCCGCGTTGCTGCAAGTACTCCATGATGTCGTTGCGCGGCTTGGGCGCTGTCTTCGGGTCAACATAGGTGACGAACGCCTGCCAGGCATGACGCCCGTCCATTGGCTCATCCGGCATGCGTAGCCACTTGAGATCCGCTAACTCCTTCCGATAACGCGCTGCCATGCGAGCCCGTTCGTCGATGAACTGGTCCAACTTGCCGAGTTGCACTAGCCCAACGGCACCTTGGAGATCGGTCATTCGGTAGTTGAAACCCAACACGTCGAAGTCTGGCAGCAGATAGGGTCGTGGCCCTCGATGTCGCTCCTCCTCAGACACCGACGCGCCGTGGTTGCGCAGCATCTTGACACGCTCGGCCAGCTTATCGTCGTTGGTCGTCACCATCCCCCCCTCTCCTGTCGTGATGGACTTGCGCGGGTGGAAGGAAAAGACTCCGAGATCGCCGAGCCCCCCGGCGGAGCGGCCGCGCCATGCTGCACCAGCCGCGCAGGCTGCATCTTCGACGATCTTGATATCGGGCCGAATGGCTGCCCGCACCGCATCAATGTCGGCACAGAGCCCGAAGAGATGCACGGGAATAATCGCCTTGGTGCGCGGGGTCACACGCCGAGCAAGATCCTTGGGGTCAATATTAAACGTGACGCGATCCACATCAACAAACACCGGCGTCGCCCCGCAATAGACCGCCACATTGGCGGTTGCGACCCACGTAAAGGCAGGCACGATGACCTCGTCACCTGGACCGATCTCCAAGGCGGCAAGAGCAAGATGGAGCCCGGTCGTGGCAGAGGTCACCGCAGAGGCGTGCTTGACGCCGTGCCGCCCAGCAAATGCTTTCTCCAACGCTGCGACCTTCGGGCCCTGCGTGAGCCAGCCGGTTTCGATCGGCTCCCGCAATGCCTGCCACTCTTCCTCGCCCAGGCTCGGTGCCGCAATCTGGATTTGGCGCCGATCAGCCATAGTCACACGCTCAGAGCCCAGCCGCGGCGCGGCGCGCCGCGACTTCTTCTTTGTGAGCCGCCCTCCAGGTAATCAGACGCTCCAAACCCTCTCGCAACTCGACTTGGGCCTCAAATCCAATCTCTCGTTTCGCTTTTTTCGGGCATCCCACGCGATCCTTCACAAAAGTCAATCCGGCCGGCTCGTACTGGATTTTCTGATCAGACTTTGTAATTTCCAAGACCAGCTCGGCCAGTTCTTTGATCGAGGTGCGGACCCCCATGCCGACGTTGTAAAACGCGTCGGTTGTCTTCACCTTCGCTGCACAGATATTGGCTTGCGCACAGTCGCGGACATAAATGAAGTCGTAAGCTTGCGAGCCATCGCCGTACACCACCGGAGGCTTACCCTGGTCTAGGTTATCGAGGATTTTCATAATGACAGCGATATAGGCGCCCTGATAGTCCTGACGGGCCCCATACACGTTCATATAGCGGAGCCCAACATAGTCGAGGCCATAGCGGTGATGGAAGGCCCGGCACATCTGCTCCCCAGCCACCTTCGTTGCCCCATAGAAATTCGTGTTATTCAGCGGGTGCGACTCCGTCATCGGCTCTTCAACTGCATCACCATAAACCGACGCGGAGGAGGAATAGACCAGTCGTCCTACGCGGTTCGCGACGCACGCCTCTAACACATTGAACGTGCCCCGAATGTTCACTTCGAACGCCGACCGCGGGTAATTATGGCAATGCAAAAGCCAGAGAGCCGCTAGATGAAAGACACAATCTACTCCTTGCATGGCCGAGTTCAAAACGTCGCTGTGGAGAATGTCCCCGCCCAGCTCGTAGATCCTTACCCGGGGGTCCCGGAGCGCCAACGCAATGTTTTCGTGGCTGCCGCGCGTAAAATTGTCGTAGACGATGACCTCAGCGACATCCTCTCGCAGCAATTCTTCCGTCACGTGAGACCCGATGAAGCCTGCACCGCCAATCACCAACACTTTCTTGCCTCGTAGATCCACGTTCAATCTCCCAACTTGATTGAGTCAACCACATACTCTGCAAACGGCATAGCGCATGTGAAGGCCGGTGAGACGGCATTCAGCACATGAGTCGACCGTTGCCCGGAACCCAAGAGAAAGTCTTGAATGAGCTCGGCTGTGTTGGTATCTATCAACTGAGCACGGATCCCGGGCCTCTTCCCCGGAAGGAGATCGCCTTTCTCCAGACCTTGAACTAACCGACTTGCTTCCCGATAGAATCCCGTGCGCGTTAACTTTACGACTTCGCGCACGGCCATAGAGCGGAAGTGATCAGAATTGTTTTTGAACAGCCGAATGAGATAACGGACGATTCCAAGCCCATCATCGAGGTTTACACCCCTGAGCCACGCATACTGTTCTCGACCTGCAAGTGGTAGAGCTGTGGGTCCCATTGTCACCTGTCCATCAGGCCGACGCGTGAAGTGCACGCCCAAGAAGGGATTTCGCAGATCGGGAACCGGATAGATGTTCCCCCGGACCTGAAGCTGTGACCGAGGATGAAGCTGATAATAGCCTCCACGGAACGGAAGGACCCGATAATTCCTTCCCACACCAAAGGCGTGCGCCACTCGATCGGCAAAGAGGCCGGCGCAATTGACCAGATGGCCATAGGCGATCCGCCCCTGAGATGTTCTGGCTTCCCCATCGTCCTCAAGCCCTTGCCACGCACAATCGAAAGAAAACTCCACCCCCTCTTTCACAGCATCAGAGACCAGCGAGTCCATGACCGCTAACGGATCGACCACTGCTGTGTCCCGGACATAGAGAGCCTTTTCCACTGTTCGTGCACATGGCTCTACTTCCAGAAGAGCTTGCATATCCAACCAGGCAAGACGGACCCCATTGGCGGTTCCTCTCCTGTGCAGTTCCTCGAGAACCGAAAGCTCATCAGGTCGGGTCGCGACGATAACCTTCCCAGAGCAGTTGATCGGGATCTTCTTGGAAGTACAGTACTCCCGCATCCGGCGATTGCCTTCCACGCAGAAGCGTGCCTTGAGGGAATTCGCTCCATAGTAGACACCGGCATGGAGCACGCCGCTATTGCGTCCGCTTGCATGCTGGGCAGGGCAAGGTTCCTTGTCGATCACCAACACCTTGCCGCGATAACGCCGCCGTACTCCCCGTGCCACCGAGACACCGATGACACCGGCTCCAACAATCAGAAAATCAGCAGTCACGTTTTCTGGTTATGTCCACGGCCTGGCAGCGGTTGGATCAGATCTTGCTTCTTGGTGTAGCGTCGGTGGCAACTGTGACACGCGGCTCTGTTCCCTTTCACCTTGAGCTTGACCCCACACGCACACATCCATCCGGTGATGTTGGCCGGATTACCCCTCACTAGAGCAAAATCCGGGACGTGTTTCGTGACCACCGCCCCCGCGCCGACAAAGGCGTATTGTCCGATGGTGATCCCGCAGAGGATCGTGCAATTGGCCCCAAGCGTCGCGCCCCGTCTCACCACGGTTGGTTTGTGTTCCTTCATCCGTGGGATTTCGCTCCTCGGATTCAGTACGTTGGTAAAGACCACTGACGGACCACAGAACACATGATCTTCTAGCGTGACACCCTCATAGACCGAGACGTTGTTTTGTATCTTGACGCCGTTCCCTATCGTCGCGTTGGGACCGACCACCACGTTCTGACCGATCTTGCAATGCTTGCCGATCCGGCATCCCTTCAGGACGTGGGACACATGCCAGATGCTGGTTCCCTCACCGATCTCGACGTTTTCATCAACAAAGGCGGACTCGTGGGCGAAATAGGCCTTGGCCTCCTCCGAAGGGAACAGCGGCCTTGATCGGGAGCTGTGTCCCAGGGCCTCCTGGCACTGTTGCAGAACGGTCAGAACCCGAAGGCCTTCCTCCCCGTCGGTCCGGGGACGGGTACGCCCGCGGACGCACTCCAGGAAATGCAGGCATTCGGCCCGGAGCGGCTCGACGGGGTCGAACGCGATGGGCCGTGCTTCCGCCCTGTTCGCGACAGGCAGGTGGTTTTTCCAGTCGATCGAATGGGGGTACAGTAACAGTTTGTCTTTTTTCTCCACATCGTCGAACACCGCCATCGCGCGGTCTCCCACTACGATCAGCTTCTGCTCTTTGAAGGGGTGCAGCCAGGACACGAAAATATGGGCCTTCACTCCGCTGGGGAAAGAGAGCATACTTACAGTCACGTCCGCGATCTGCTGATGAAGGTAATTGCCGCCTTGCGCCTGCACACCGTTGGGCATCTCACCCAGCAGGCCCAGGATGACGGAGATGTCGTGAGGCGCGAAGGACCACAGGATATTTTCCTCCCGACGGATCTTGCCAAGATTGAGACGGTTGGAATAGATGTACTCGATCCGGCCCAGGTCCCCGTTCTCGACCAGTTCCTTCAGCTTGAGGACGGCCGGATGGTACCAGAGGAGATGCCCAACCATCAGGATCCGGCCTTTCTGACGAGCCAGCGCCACCAGCTTTTGGCCCTGAGTAACCGAGAGGCAGAGGGGTTTCTCCACAAACACGTCTTTGCCGGCCAGCAAGGCTTCCCGCACAAGGTCATCGTGCGTTTCGGCTGGGGTGGCGATCGCCACGGCGTTGATGCGCTTGTCCCCCAAGACTTCCGAATACGCACTAAGGATTCGGGCTTCTGGATATTGTTCCTGGTATGTCTGTGCCCGTTCTTCATCGACATCGCAAATCGCCGTCAGCGTGTTGAGATCATGGAAGTTCCTGAGCAGATTCTTCCCCCAGTAACCGGCCCCGGCCACCGCCACCCGCAAACTAGCAGGTCGTTCCTTCAAGCTGGCACCACGTCCATCGCGTCGATCTCGACTGCCGCCGCCTGCTGGATGAGATGGACCGCGATGACCAACCGATGGCGTTTGTCCTTGCGCATCAAGATCCCCCGGAGACCTTCCAGAGGCCCTCGCCGTACCTCCACCACCATACCTTCATGAAGGTACGGGTGGATGTCGTACCTCAAGGAGCTGGCCATCAGTGTTCTCAGGGCTTCGATCTCCTCATCCGGAATCGGTTCAGGACGATCCCCGCCGCCGACGATCTCGACCACGCCGGAAACCTTCAGCACCGGCATCCGCTCTTCCCAGGGAAACCGGGCGAAGCAATAGCCCCAGAATAGCGGGATCTCAATTTCCTTCTTCCTGTCCTTCCATTGGCTGAGCCGCATGACGGTCGGGAGCAGATGTTCGATGCCTTGAACGGCCAGACGATCCCGCACCTGCTTCTCGTGCCGTGACCGCGTTCTGATGGCGTACCATCGCGCAGTTCCGTTGACGTCTGGCACAGCTCCGCCCTCTCACTTACAGAGTGCACAATCCCCTGCACCTACTATTTCTGTCGGCGGCAGTCTTGGCAGGCCAAGGCCGACCCTGACAGTTCTGCAAAAGACCCGCGGAGACTACAGCGTCGCGGTCTTCTCGCGCAGCACCCCTGCCCGGATGAGCCGGGCTTGGACCCTCTTCGCCTCCTCCAGATCAGTAATCAGCACGGTATCAAAGTCCCAGTTCGGCAAAGCCTCGATCGGCCACAAAGGGTAGGAGAGAAACGTCCCCTGGTTCCCATCCACGAATCCGACCAGGGTCAAGTCCATCTCCCGAAGGCTGATGTAAGCCAGTTCGGCCAACTCCCCTGTCCCGCAGATGACGATCCGCTTGGCACCTGCGCTAGCCAGCCCTGTCAGCACCACCTTCAGGCGTTGCCGCATGTCACGGTAATACGACAAGGAATACTGCATGTAGAGATACGTGAGACGGGATTTCTCGGCCATCCCCCTTGGGGTAAGGAGGTATTTGATGCGGTGTCTTGGAATCGTTGTGATCTTGATATAGCCCTTGCGGGCCAAGCGCTTGAGGTACAGGTTGGTCAGGCCAAGAGCGACGTCGAGTTTTCTTGCCAACGAGCGCTGTGTGACGGCAGCGTTCTGCTCAACTTCATTGAGAAGCTGCAGGTCGCGCTGGGATTGGATGTCCATAAGAAGCCGTGGTAGACAGAAAAACGTTCAAGAGTTGAACATAGAAGGCCCAACCTGTCAAGGAAAAACTCAGCAGCGAACGCAGCTACTCTTGGTAGGGGATTTCGGTGAGGATGCGACCGTACTTGGAGATCAGCTCCTTGCAAGCAAGCGCATCGGCCTCCATCTTGTCCAGGCTGGATGTCACGATCTTGGCATAGATCTCTTCGATCTTCGCCCTGCTGGCCTTGTACCCGCTGATGCCGTAGTCATCGAGAGCGGGCAGCTTCAGGTTTCTGTTTATATTCGGGTGCACGCCGGGGATCATTTCGAAATACCGGTTGGCCCAGAGCGGGGGATCCTTGCTGACCTGCGTCCAATCCGGGGTGATGCAGTGGAAGCCCTGCTTGTCCAGTTCCCCACGTACGAGGAGATGGCTGATCTCCTTGCCGAGGAAATTGAGGTCGCAGGCCGCGCGGATCTCCTTGGTGAGCCCATCGAAGATTCCCTTTCGGCACACGAGGCATTTCGGGTCCTTGGCCATCGAGAAGCAGGCCCGGCCATTACGCTTGCGGACTGCCTCCCATCCCTCCGGCGTAATGCGGCAGTCCTCAGGCAGGAACACCCAGTAGTCCCCGGCGCAGTTCGCATCGCACAGGAGGTAGTTGTAGGCCAGACTCTTGGGGATCGGGTTCCGCAGGACCGGGAAGCCGAGTGAGGGAAACTCGCAGCCGTTCTGGATCAGCGTCAGCGGCACGCCGGTCTTCTGAAACGCCGCCACCTGGGCATGCAGGAAATACCCATGGTGCTTGAGGTCGGCCTCGAGATCGTCGGGGAAGGCGACCGTCGCGCAGATGAAACAATGGAGCCTCATCCCAGCTTTTTCCGGAAGTACTCGATGGTGCGACGGAGTCCTTCGTCGAGACCCACTTTGGGCTCCCACTTGAGCAGGTCCTTCGCGCACTGGATATCAGGACACCGGACCTTCGGATCGTCGGCCGGCAGCGGCTTAAACTCGAGAGGCACATGCGTTCCCGCCAGATCCTGGACCTTGCGAGCGATCTCCAGCACGGTCAGTTCGTGAGGATTGCCGATGTTGATCGGCTCGTGGATGGACTGTTCCGCCGACGTGTCACTCTGGTAAATGAAGGACTGCCGGTCGGTCCGCTCCTCGGGCGAGCGGTCGGAGGGCACAAGCAGCAGGCGCGTGATCCCCTCCACCAGATCGTCCACATAGCAGAAACTGCGTGTCTGGGCGCCGGTGCCGAAAATCGTGAGTGGCTTCCCGCTCAGCGCCTGGACGATAAAGTTCGACACGACCCGGCCGTCGCGCGGTCGCATCCGCGGGCCGTAGGTGTTGAAGATGCGGACGATCCGCGTGTCCAGTCCATGGTAGCGGTGATAGGCCATCGTCATCGCCTCCGCGAAGCGCTTGGCTTCGTCGTAAACACCGCGTGGGCTGATCGGGTTGACGTTGCCCCAATAGGTCTCTGACTGGGGCGAGACGAGCGGGTCCCCATAGACCTCGGACGTGCTGGCCAGCAGAAACCGGGCCTGCTTGGCTTTGGCAAGGCCCAGCGACTTGTGCGTGCCCAGGGCGCCGACCTTCAAGGTCGCAATGGGGAACTCGAGGTAGTCCTGTGGGCTCGCCGGAGAGGCGAAGTGCATCACGGCATCCAAGGCGCCTTCGACGTACAGGTAGTCGCAGACGTTGTAGTTGACGAAGCTGAAGCGTTCGTGCCCGAGCAGATGGGCCACATTGTCCATGGACCCCGTGACCAGGTTGTCCACGCACACCACTTGGTGGCCCATCCCGATCAAGCGGTCGCAGAGATGGCTCCCCAGAAACCCCGCGCCGCCAGTGATTAAGACCCGCATGCTATGGCACTCATTCCCTTACACGCGATAATAGGAGCGATACCAGGTCACAAAACGCTCGATGCCCACCTCAATAGGCGTGCCGGGCTTAAAGCCCACATCACGCACCAGGTCATCCACGTCAGCATAGGTCGCGGGCACATCGCCAGGTTGCAGGGGCAGCATGTT
>Ga0209237_1000258_pt1 | contig 28400 bp, 24 predicted proteins | sample GraSoi013_1_40cm_2_FD_185820 | JGI IMG/M metagenome (GOLD analysis project Ga0209237, IMG submission 185820) | Grasslands soil microbial communities from the Angelo Coastal Reserve, California, USA - Sample 10_02_2013_1_40cm (SPAdes) (version 2) | ecosystem: Environmental > Terrestrial > Soil >...
AGACACTGAGATTGCCACCCCCCCTTTTTCCGGAATAGTTGGTGGATCCGGTCCAACCGTCCCCCAACGAGCAATTTTTACTCTCATTCATGGGTGACAAGCATTCGGAGGAAGTCTATCGTCCATTGGTGGGCCGACCGGGTTCGTAACCATTCGGGCGATTTTTTTTCCGCCCCTCCGCACAAGTTTCCGGATTAAATATAGTAAAGCTGCAAGATCTACGGAGATGAAGCGACCTATGCTAGGGTCGCACCTTCGTTGAAAGTAATAGTACAAACCTGTCGTTACGCTGTATGGTTTGCCTGTGAACTTGTACGTCTCTGATCCCGTGGCGGTGTTGTCTTGTCCGTAGGGCAGGTAGGTGTCCGAGAAGAGGATCTTCTTGGTTGCTGACGTGACGAGACGTGTGCTTCCAAGACTGTCCGTATGGAAATATGTGACTGTCGGGTTGGTGCTCTGTCCACCGTTGACTCTGGCTATCCGTAGCCCTGAAGCATACACGTAATCGTTGGCCGGCGCAAAGCTGTACTCGTCCGCGAGAGTCTCAGTGCTCGTGTAAGCGTAGAACGTCGTCGACGAGCCTTCCTTGGCTTCGATACGTCTTCCGAGTCCATCGTAAGCATAGTATCCTTGGACTATGCTGTTGTTCGTCACTTTCAGCAAGTCACCCGGAACATCCCATGTGTAAGTCCACTGACTGCTGGCGACGTTCTTAGATGCGAGGTTCCCGTTCCGGTCGTAGCCGTACGAAGTCGTAGCGGGACAGGTTGACTGTGTAAGCTCGCTATTGGTCATGTTTTTAGTATGGTTTCGCTACGTTAACATTCGGCTCTCTATGACCTGTCTCCAATGGCCGATCTATGGTTGCCGTAACGTCGTCTTGGTATTCGGGAGAGTCTTGTCTCGCTTAATAGCGGGTATCAGCTCCTTTGTAATGAATCGATACCAGTGTTCGAATGTCTCATCTTCTAGAAGGACCTTCTGCGATCGAGCAAGAGGCGAAATCTGGACGTCGCCCAGCCAAAGTGACGGGATGTCATCCGATGTTTGAAACCTCCAAGTCGCGCCCGTATTACGTATGATGACTTGTGAGACATAAGCCGAAACTTTCTTGAGGAATTCCATCGACATAGCCGACTCAGACTGGTTCAAATTGTGAAGATACTCGTCCAGTTTTCTTAAACTCTCTTCTGAATAATCTAGCGTCAGATCGCGGCGCTTCTCTTCCGAGACAAACTCCTCTGACAATGACAGATTATAACGAAGCCAATCCTCCCACTCGCTTCGTCTTACTCTCGAGAGCCAGTCAGGTGAAGTTGTCTTGGTCAAGAGCGACGCTGCAGCCAGCGCCCTCTTTCTCTCTTCAAGGTAGCGAAGCTTGGGAACTCTACCTCGATAATGTAGATCACCTGTGTCAAAGGCGTCAACTCCGAGGTGGGCCTTCACTTCCTCTCGGTGTTTCTCGAAGCCACTGGGATCTTCTAGATAGTCTAGTGGGGAAGCAGACAGCAACAAGCGGGCACCTCCGTCTTGAAGGCGTTCAATCGAATAACATGGAACCGAGGAGATATTTTCCTGTCCAAACATCTCGACGTACTCGGGTCCAAAGAGGTTACACCAGTAGATGTCAGGAAGGGCTCTCTCTATGTCGGTCCCAATGTCAAGTCTTCCCAGTCCGAGGGGATCCTCGTGCATCCGAATGCTCTCACGTACGAAAGCGTAGCCATAGGATGGATGGAGGATGTTGTAGAAATCTCCTAGAATCTCAAGGAACTCCCCAATCTTATTGGGACTCTCCTTGAGATAGTCTCGTTCTACGTTTATGTCGACAAAATTGAAACGCAGCGGAAGTCTGCTTATCATGACGGAGAGTTTGTTGGGACGGTGCTTCTGGAGGTCCCACCCCGGAGTGTCTGTTGTTTGCGTGTCCCATTTTTTCGCTAGCTCCTCAACTTTGCCAGTCTCAAAGGGGATGGTCTTGTAATTGTCATGCTTTCCAAGCTCTATGAACTGGGGGGTGTAGCCTTCTCCGTGCGAGAGAAGAACCTTTAGCAGACTGCGAAAATATCTCCAATACTCTGGATTGGCGGATAGGAATCCTCCGCTAACAAAGCGTCTCTCTTCGGACAAGTCCCCACGAGAGGTCTCCCGCGGGATTAGATTCTGAAGGTCCATTATGCAGGCATTTACCGTAACCAGGCTATAAGCCGGGGTCCCGAGACAAAGTAATTTTCCTACGAGGAATGATGGGCCCGGCCGGATTTGAACCGGCGACCCCACGGTTTCCGGAGGTTATCTGTATCAGCCGTGTGCTCCTCGGCCTAAGAGCGTCTGCTGGCTCTCAGTTAACCGTGCTGAGCTACGGGCCCAACGAGTTGAGCGACCGAGGCGAACACGCGTATTAAGATTTTTCCAAGCTTTCCATCGTCTCTTGTTTCTCCAAAGTCTTAAGACTTCGATTGGACGCGGCGCGATTCTGCTGGGCCGGTAGTTCAGCCTGGTATACCGAGATGGATCAAGTCTTGGGCTGAAGAACGTTCGGTTCGCATAGATCCGGTCGATCTAGAGTGACCGAAAGGCCGCGGGTTCAAATCCCGCCCGGTCCACCAATTTTCTTCGATCGTGAGAGAGAGGTCACAAACACTAAAGCGTGAGTGGTCCCGGCGAGGGAAGAAGATAAGGCTCGTTCAATGGAAGAGTTTGAAGAGAAATTCATCAAACCGATAGTCAACGCTTCGTATCCGGCGACCCTGGCAGGACTTGATTTGGCCGTGCTACAGTTTTCGAGCTCTCCGGGACTAATGCTCAACTATACACTTTTGGCAGGCGCGATGGGCTTTCTTCTATCAGCATTCTCCGTGTTCTCATACACGATCTACCCGACTAGAAAGAAATTGTGGACCTCTAGCGCACTCTCCTTTATTGCGGGACTATTCTGCTCCATCCTGGCGGTAACACTACTCATCCTAAAGCCGGTCATTGGCAGTATCTAGAGAGCATGCGCCCGCTCATTTGTGTATAAGAATAAATACAAACCGGGTCGCTCGCTAGGGTTGAGGGTTCGGTTTGCCGGATAAGCCTGCTGTGTTCTTGCTTGACAAGCCTCACTTTCAGGTTAGGCTTCAATCTGACTTGCTTAAGGTCGACTTGAAGGACGGTGCGCGTGCTGAGATTGAGAAACTAGCAGAGGCCAGGCCGGCCCTAAGGGATACTATTGGCTGGATGTTTCAGACTATCATTCCGTTGGACGTTCACTTGTGGGAGATCGAGAAAGTAACTGTCGAATCTTCCGGAAAGGTGAACATCAGGATTCCACATCGTAGGGATATTCACATTCCGCTCGAACATGTGGAGGCAGAGCGATTGGTAGAAAAGATGAATGAGCTCATTCCGATAGAGAAGGAGCGTAGGATCGAGAGGCAGTTGGCGGAGCAGGTTGCCGAGAAGGATCGGGAACGACAAAAGGCTGACACTCTAAAGTACCGTCCTATTCGCTGACTTCCGCTACTCCTCATCTCTCACTGGCGACCAGCCCCGTTAATGGCAATTGTCGCGTCATATGCTGTCGTTTGAACTTCGAAAGATCTTGTCCCTAAGGGTCTCGCGGAAGGCGGAGAAGGCCATAATCTTCTTTCGCTGTAGGATCACTTCTGCTGCGGCAAGGATCAGGAAGACAATTCCAACCGCCAATCTAACCTCGACGATCGCCGTTGAAACCGCCCACAGACCAAAGAGAACGGTCGCGTTTGAGACATTGTATTCGAGGTCGAGAAGTGCCGCGCAAGCGTAGAGCGATTGAGCCATCGTCAAGAATATCTCGACGTCATGCTCGCCGATCGGAATTGTCCCCGTTACGCTACCTGAGCTGATCACGAACACTATGGGTATCAGCGCCACCAGAGCAGTCAATTCGTTGACGGATGAAGACATGAAATTGAGTAGTGCTGTCGGAGCTAACCGTATTGTCCTGGCCCAGTTGAATGCGGAGACTTTCTCGGGGAATTCTGAGAGCACTGGCGCTATCCACTGGATTGAGAAGAACACAGCTCCAGAGCCAAGAAAGGGGATGAGGAAGGAAACTGCGATGGTTCTGATGGATTCAACGAAGGCATCGGTGACGAAGACGAAGGTCATGGCTGCAAAGACGAATAATCCGACGATCAGGGCGAGTCTTCGTGCAACAGACTTTACTTCCATCAACGCGCGGGGCGGCCCTTCAAGAACCTCTCCCGGCCCTTCCTTCTCCGTTGGCAATCGGAAGAGTAGCCACATGTATCCCACGAAGGTAACCCCGAGGATTAGTGAATCCAGAATCGACAATTCGCCACGCAGCATGACAAATAGATAGTAGAGCGAGGATCCTAGCATGAACACAAGCTCGACGCTTTGCTCCTTCCGCAGAGCTATGCTGGTAGGACCTTTCAGGCCAGTCCTTCTTTTCTGAATCACGACTGTGAACATTATCAAGGGCCACCCGAGTCCGGTCAGCAGTCTGTTTGCTCCTGTGAAGTTGGCGATCACGTTTGGGATCCAGCAGTCGATGGTGCAGTTCAGCGGGTCTTTGCCCGCTTTCCATGCTATGGTTCCCTCCACGAAATATTCTGGGATAGTCTGAACAATCGCGACAATGGCGAGTGCTAGTCCCTTGCTGATCGAGAACTCTGAGGCTTCTGCTGCCCAGGCAATCAGGAGAGCTGCTGCTACTACCGCTCCAAAAGTGAGGAATGCGACTGTGTAGTTGGATTGGTGAAGGGTCAAGACTACTAGGATCGAGATTATGGCCCAAGCGATGAGGAGAGAGTATTCGGCGAGAATCCTGGGGCGCGTGTTAGTCAATACCCCCTGATGCTGTAATGTTGGCCTCGTCCATCGAGCCTTTCAGGACTCGAAGATCGGTTCTTGGTAGAATACTCTTCCGCTATGCTTCGATTCGGCTCTCAGACTAGGCTAGAATGGGCTTAGCCCGGAGTGATGGTCCTCTTTCTTTTCGGTATGATCCATGGATATGGCGTAGGAGAGGACTAGATAGGGGTCGAATGATGGGTTCTGAATCTCAACGCAGTACGAGTCGCGCACGCTGACCCATTTCTTGTGAATCTGGGCAATCTGTGTTCCATCCGGGGCTTGGACCCTGTAGTCATGTTCTAGAATGTTTCCGTGGTCTTTGGCGATCTCTTGGCCTGAGGAGTTTTCCATCCACCACTGGGAACCGATCAGTTGGAGGATTTTCTTCTTGATGACAGCTTGCAATTGGTTCTGGGTGTCGTATATCTCGAACGTGGGTCTGATGGCGAGAACTTTCCCGTGGATTTCGCCTAGGCGTGTGCCGTCCGTTCCCTCGTACCAGAACTTTGGCCCGAAGCTTACGAGTTGTTGTTTAACGTAGGCGAGCAAGTTTCCGCTTGTATCCTTGATCCCGAACGTGTCGCGTATGGCGAGTATTTTCTGGTCAACGATGTACTGGGTTCCTCTGAATGGAGTATTCCAATTAGCCATTTGACCTATCGGCTGAGTGGTCATAGGTTGGAAGCTTACTAGGGCCCCGCACCGGCCACAGAAGCGGCTGCCCGTGACGAGTGGCTGGCCGCAAGACGGGCAGACCGGACTAGTCATCAATTGAGTTCGATTTCGGTTGGTTCTCCTGGTCTAAAAGACAGTTGTACCCTGTAAAACGTCGGTTGGGAGAGGCACTCTTGCCTCGCGAGATGCTCTGCTCCTATCCCCACCTGTTTTTCGAGAGAAAATTTCCTGACTGGCAATGATAATGGGCGATGCAGGCGATTCAGGGCACAGTCGAGGCTCGAATGTGATGGCGAAAAGAGTGGAAATCTAGAGCGGTTCATGAACGATTCTAGGGCAAATTTGGACTCCCCGGTCCCAGATTCGAGATCAGGGCTGATAATAGGCGATTTCTGGCTAAGCCAGCTTGTTCAGTGTCTTCTCGACTTCTGTCTCGGCATTGTCTGCTCTGATGAATATGGGCACGTTCTCCATGCCTGTAGCGATGAAACTGGAAAGCAGCCATTCACCAGGCGCAAACTCTAGAGTCTTCTCCAGGATTTGCTTGTCGATAGTGAAGGTGTCGCTGACAACTGTTCGATCATATGGACGTGGCAGCGTTCCCACGAAGTAAGTGTGTAATTGTTGCAGAGCGTTCGTGTTGAGATAGGCGATCCTTTGGGTTGCAAGGCACCCTCCGAGGCCATATTTTCTGCCCTGCCGTAGCAGTGTTTCAACAGTCCTGGAGCAGTCTTTGTCGATTCCTCCGGAGCCGGATAAGTCTGGGACGAATTCCTGTGCTTCGTCGAAGACGAAGAGGACGTAAGGTTTTACTTTGAAGGAACGTTTTCGGCGCTGCAGGAACTCGCGGGCGAGATGAATAACGAGTTCTTTGATGGCGACAGGATCCGAGATGGATATGCAGGTCAGTCGTGATTCCTTCTCCACAAGCTCCCGAATGCCCTCAATGTCGAGCCCGCCCGCACCTTTCCGCTCCTTGTCAGCCCGCTTGATGTTCTCGGTGAGCGCAAGCCGAGAAGTGGCCCATGAGTACACTCCGCTGCGGTCTGAGATACTGAACTCCTTGACAGCGCTCTGTCCAGCTTGGTCTAGTCCGATGAGAAATTCTTCGTTGACAAAGGTTGAGTCGGTCTCTTCGTTCTCGTGCTTGTAATCGCTGACAAACTGTCGTATACGGTCTAGCGCGTTAATGTAGTGCGGTTTTTCTAGGTTGTCTCCCCGCATCTTGGAGAGCTCATCGAGAATGTCCCCGTAGGTCGGGATCTTGGATTCGGGTTTGAGGTAATAGCTGATCTTCTTCTGGCTGAAAATCCTCGCGAAGACCTTCCGGACCCTATCATCATTCTCATAGTCCCGAGGCTTGACAACACTGACATAGAATTGCTCTGCAGAGGCGACGGGATTCTCTAGGATAATCTTCGAGGGGATCTTCTCATCAGCAAACAGGTCCATCAATAGGAATGGATATTCGCTCGATATGTCAAACACGACGACTTTGATCTCGGGGGCATGGAGGAGAATTCTTCTTAGGGCGTTTGCCAGGAGGTTTGACTTTCCGGCACCGGTGAAGGCGAAGATTCCGAAGTGGTACCGGACCATAGATTCGAAATCGAGATAGATAGGAATTTTTTCTTCCATGGAGTCAAACATCTGGATTGTTCCGACGCGTGGGTCCTTGTACGCGTCACTTGTCGTCGTTTTTGCTTTGTAGCCGATCTTGTCGAGGATTCGCTTGTTGTACATGTGGCTGATCATTTCGCGGTTCAGAATGTTTGCTTCAGCAGCGATAACTGGGTAGGAGAATCCTTTCTCGTACTTCGGTTCGCCATCACCGTCTATGAGCAGGTCATAGTTGATCGGTAGAGCGCTAATCTGCACCATCATCGTAGACTTGTCGCTAGTGTCCCAGTCTCGGACGGATTGTTGGATGATCTCGAATTGCATCGGATAGTAGCTGGATTCAGAGAGCCCTTTGAGGCCATAGTGTTCAGGCCAGACGCGGCTTATGACCATCAGGGAAAATCTCTGTTGTTTCTGGGTTGATTTGAAATTGCGTACCGCGACGAGCATTCCTTCCTCGATAAGGCTCATGATGTCTTTGTTGTATTCGACCTTGATCCGACACTCGTAGCGTGATGAGGTACCTGTCAACTCGTGGGTGGCCACGGGCATGAACGCGGGTGTTACCTGGCTGAGGCGGGCTTTGAAGCGCCCGTCGAAATCGGTAAAATGCTTAGAAGCTGTCTCTTCGACTACCTTCAATCTCGCTTCTCCTCTCCCTGAAAGTGCTCATGTAGAATACAAAGTGTCGGAGGCTTGGATTATTCATAAGCCATTTGCCGGTTGTGTCAATTATCCGCCTCATCTCCTCATTATGCCACTTGGCAACCTTGTCCGCTATGAAGAGGGGCTTGTTGTGGCCGAAAAGCTCGGGAATACTATTGCTAGTCATCGAGCAAAGAGTTTGCATGACTAGCTCTTGAATGGGGTTCAGTACAGTCTTGTCTTTGAATACTATGGGTCTGACCGTTTCTTCGGCGTTGCCATATGTGTGTTTGAACGTGAGGGTTGAATCCGGACGATAGTCAAAGTTAGCGTATGATAGCCTGTCGAGAAGCAGAACATTGCTGCGAAGCTGGGGATCGATGTCGGTCTGGGAGAGTTGGATGTAGGATTTCAAGAACAGCCTCTCTGGTGTTATCTTATTCCTGATAGCGCCGCTTACGAAACCCAACTGTTTCTTGAAATCAGGTACGATCATGAGGAAGGCGGAGTCGTATTCTGTGAGCGACCACGGGACTTTCATAGATTCGTGGCTGAACACGCTGAGTGTTTGGAGCATCATCCTGTCGGTGTTCGGTATCCGACTCAACTCTTGTTGAGTGATATCTCCAGACCAGATTTTGTTGGAAGAGAGCACGGGAAGAACGTGGTTCTTCAGGTCTCTGGCGGCTGTGTCTTTTGTAAGCCCTACTAGAAGAATTTGTTTGCGCCAGCATTCTTCGACCAAGAGGTTGAGGGTGAAGAGGGTAAGGAAGGCGAGATCCTGTGTCGTGAGCCAGTGCCACTCGTTGTTCTTCCAGACTCTCATGGGGTTCTGTTTGGGTTTCTCTTCGAACATTCGATGTCCAATCGAGTCGATGAGAGACTTGATTCGAGCCCATGTACCTAGGTATCGATCCTTCAGCCCGTAGGTCCCGAGTAGTTCTTCTAGGAAACCTTCGAGTTTTGACTTGTGAAGGATTCGTTCTAATCGTCGCCGCCTGTCCGGTTCACTGATTCTCAGAAGTGAGCATAGTGAATCGAGAGATTGTGGACCGTGGCGTTCAAGTGTTAGCCAGCATCTGTAGCGCATATAGTCGCCGCGTGGAGCGGGGAGGTCAAGTGTTGGATTGTCGATGTGGTGGCGTCCGTATGCTAGATCGTTGACATCTAATGGAACGCCGTCGACATCGAATCCATAGAGGGAACCGTTCGTCTTCCAGAGCTTTCGTTTTGACGTGTCGTAGATGAGGCTGGCGAGACTTGTGGCTAGGCTCCTATCTAGGAATATGATTCTTGGCCCATCGGGCTCTGCTGCAAGTTTGTAGGCGAGGTAGTATTCGGAGAATGTCATAATCCACATTGGGATCGTGGAGTTGTTCGCGATCGCCTCATCCGTAAGCGGCGTCGCAAGCGACATCTCTGTGCTCTCCCCAGGGTGAAGGAAGCTCTGGTCTATCTCCGGGACCTCGTTAACGTAGACAGGGACGCAGCTCGAAACCGATCGACCAGTCCTGAGGAATTGTTCTTCATAGTCAACTGCAGGAGCGATGCTCGGAGAGAACTTGATTTTTCCACGCGAGGCATAGGATCCTCCTAGGAATACTACCAGGTCGAAGAGGGGGCGCGAGTATTCGGTGCCGTCTACTGCTGCGAAGGATACGGTGTCTGTTCCGAAGAATTTCTTTGCGGTTTCGTAGGCGGACGCAAGATTGAATTCTGATCGGATGATGTTCTGGAAGAGCCGTTCATATAATCCCTCCACGGCTTCGAACCTGGTCCGGTAGCCTTCTATCTGATCCATCGCTCCATTCTGCAGAAGCGTCCCGGCTCTCTCTATCTGAGAGCTCAAGGATGAGTTTTCAACAGGTTCTTTCTCGACATTCGACAAGTTGCAGTTGGCAGGAGATAGTAGGGTATAAAGATGGGATACCCGAACGTAAGTTATTTTCCCTTGTTCGAAAGCGGTTCAGGGATAGGAGAGGTATTTGAAAAGAAACAAGAGAACGCAAAGAATTGACTCGGCCGTTCTATTGGCATTTGCGCAGTTTGTTGTCATTTCCCTATTGCTGTCTGTCCTCTCTGCAGAGTATCAGTCTAACGCTTACATGCAAGAATGGATTGAAAAAAATGCATGGCCGATTGGTTACCTGCTGAATGGATATCTCGCCGCCACACTCATCGGTTTTGCGATCGGCGGGGCATTCCTTGTACTTCAGAGATGGAGAAGTTCCGGCGAAAGCCGGATAGATCGAGATCGGCTTTAGCGGGACGATAACGCGATTCTCTCTATTTCGTCTCGCTTCCGTACAGAAGCGCTCTTGGGGTCTCTTGCTGCGGCAAGAATCAGCTCGTCAGCGAGGCATTCGTCAACACTTCTAGGATTGTTGTGCGAGGCTGCTCTGGCACCCTGGGTGATATGTCTCAGGGCGATGTCGACTCTTCGTTGAGGTGCTATGTCTATCGATATCGGGTAGACGATACCACCGTAGGCGATTCTCGTCACGTCTTCTGCAGGTGCCGCGTTTTGTATAGCGCGGACGAGGATCTCGATCGGATTCTTGTGAGTCTTGATACTGATCAGTTCGAAAGCGTTCTGCACGATGCTAATCGCGCGAGCCTTGCGACCTCCAGCAATTCCGGGCCGCATCATATCGTCGATCAGCCTTTCCACGACGTTAATTGTGGATTTTCGAAAACGTTGGTGTTCGTGTCGACCGCTGGTGTGCGGAAGGAGAATAGGGCGGGCGGAGATGTAGCGTTTCAGTCCAGGGTCTTCCGCTTCTATGCCAGCGGTGGGCCACATGCCGAAGACCTTGACCTCAGGGATTTTCTTGAGTTCCTTGCTCATACCGATCCTTCAGTGCGCCTGCTGAGTTCGGCGTTACAGCGGCATTTTAAACGTTCCCGGAGAACACTCTTCCCCGAGGAAGAGTTGGGCTTCTAGATGAGGCTAATTCTTGATAGGTCGCGACTCGGCGGTTCAATCCTTATATTCGGATGAAAATTGCTTAGGCTATGCCTAAATTCATCGATAGTCATCCAATGGGATCTCTGACCGCTGAACAGCTAAAACAACTCCAAACCGCCCCGAAAGACAAATTCGGCGTGACCCATCACGACATTCTCTACAACAAGAAAGAAAACCGAGTTTATTGTGTCCTCGACGCGCCAAGCAAAGACGCCGTCGAGAATCACCACAAGGGAGCTGGTCTAAAGGTCGAGTGGATTCACGAAGTCGAATCCACAAGAAAATAGTCGGACAGTCTCAAGCGGAAGCCGCGAACCCCCTCCTTAGTTCTTCTCGTTCGCTAACCCTAGTAGAGATTTTCTTCGAAGAAACTTGATAGCTTAGGTCATACTCTCAAATCTGCGATCTGGTTTTGACGGTTACCGAAACTCTAGTTAGACCATCCACGAGACCTCATTTTCCGATTGAGTCTCTTCTCTCCGCCCGTTTGCTCCTTGCCCCCAAGATTGTTGGGAGAAAGGTGTTCTTCCTGTCTGATTTCAGTGGTGTTCTCAGTCTCTATTCCATGGACAAGAAGGGAAGCATTCCTCAGCCACTTCTTCCCGGTGGCCAGGCTTTAGTGAATCCACACCTGATGGACGGGCACAATTTCTACGTTTTACCGAAGTTGGGAAAGATCTTGGTAATGATGGATAAGCTTGGGAACGAGAATTACCAGCCGATGCTCATCCCGGTTGAGGGAGGTATTCCCGAAAAGGGGCTAGGTGACAGATATCAAGGCGAGAAGCTGGCTTGCGTCGAGTGCGACTTTGAGAAGAATATTGCATACTTCGACCGAGACGACAGGAAGAATCCTGAGACCGAATGTTTACGCGTTGACCTAACAAACGGAAATGTGACTTCTCTCGGGAGAAGTCTTTACGGCAACAGATGTATAGGCGTCAACGGTGATCATTCCAAGATCATCCTTGCCGATGGATACACGGCAGGCGATGTTGTTCTGTTTTACTGGGAGGAGGGAATGAAAGATCGAAAACTCCTCTACGGCATTCCTCTGCCTGAGAGAGGCGGCAAGACCGTCCCAACCTCGGGAATCGACTGGTGCAACTTCGTACATGATGACAAAGGACTCCTCTTCGTGTCCAGCATCTTTCACGACAACCGAGGCCTAACCTATCTCGGATTCGACAATCCCTCCAAACCCATCGAAGTCCAGATTCACGGACTCAAACACTCCGGGGTCGGAGAACTCATTGAATCAAAGAAAGTCAAGGATAACCTCTTCGTTCTAATCTACAACATCGACGGCGCCTCTTGGGTCTACGAAGGAACATTCACTGCCGGTAATCCTCCGTCATTCAAAATCACTAAAACGCTCTGTGGCCAGGGCCAGCTTTCTGATGGCGTAATTCAGGGATTAGACTGGCAGGTGAACAAAGGTCCGCCGATGGCCGTCGAGTATGTTTTGTCGTTCACTAAAGCTAACGTCCCTTCCCAACTGTACCTCTATCCTACAGACGGACAAGGCTCGATGACTCGCCTCTCGGACGAGAAGGTCTTGGGGATTCCTGAGGATTATCTTTCGGCCGGTGAAGATGCCAGCTACACCACCTGGGACGGGCTAAGGGTCTCGGCAAGACTCTATCTTCCCTCGTCCAACCTGGGATACAGTGGTCCACGACCGCTGGTGGAGTATGTTCATGGTGGGCCTCAAGGTCAGGAGAGACCTGACTTCACCTGGTTCTCGATGCCGCTGATACAGTATTTGACCCTGAATGGGTTCGCGGTTTTCGTCCCGAACGTCCGAGGAAGCAGCGGGTATGGTATGAAGTACATGAAGCTGGTGGATAAGGACTGGGGTGGAAACGATGTCAAGGATCATCTGGAAGGCTTGCAACACTTAGAGAAGGACGCTAGAATCGATTCTAAGCGCAGGGCTGTTGTTGGACGATCCTACGGCGGCTTCATGACTCTAACCTTGGCTTCCCGGTTTCCAAACATGTGGAAGGCTGCTGTCGACATGTTCGGACCGTACGATTTGCCAAAATGGGCCTCTCGAACCCCGCCCTCCTGGATGCCCTACATCCGACTGGCGGTTGGAGACCCAGAAAAGGATCGTGACATGCTACTGGAACATTCGCCGAAGACCTACTTAGCGAATCTTACATCTCCGCTGATGATCATCCAGGGAAAGAATGATCCGAGAGTCCCAGAGCCAGAGTCAGCTGAGGTTGCAGCAGACCTTCGGAAACGGGGTGTCCAAGTGGACTATCTTGTCTTCGAGGATGAAGGGCATGATGTGCTTCGGTTCAAGAATAGAGTGACTTGCTATTCGAAGATAACAGAGTTCTTCCTCAAGCATCTAGGCTCTTGATTACTGGCTGGACGTGATTGAATCAGGACATGACCAAGATCCAAGTTATTCTCGGGTGCCATTCTAGCGTAGCGACTTGAGATGCTTGGCTGGTTCGAAGTGAACTCGGTGCCTTTCTTCATGGGGCTTGGCTATTGCCGTTGCCGCTATTCCTGCGACTGCGAGCTGGATTCCCAGTAGCAATACGAATGGGGTGTCACCCAGCAGATACGTTCTGAACGCCGCTTGCAAGGTGCCCGTGGGAGTGAAAGTCAGCGCATCTCCTGCCATGGCAACGACTTGCGTCATCGAGACAAGAAGTGCTCCTACGTACGCGAGCCTTGGAACCACTAATACGACAAGTGCGAGGACAACGTCGAGAGCCGCAAATGCGAGGAGACCATATGCGTGGCTTGGGGCGACCGCTCGAAGCCATCCATCATTGGCCACGAGCCATACACCAGCTAGCCCCGATACGAGAAGAGTTGGAGTCAGAGCGATTTGTGTTAGTCTCTCAGGATGTTCCGGGGACCGATTTTCTATGGCTCTCAACCCTTAATCACTCTTTCTCATTATTATTGGCTACGAGGCTAAACAAACGGGTTTGGACCCTAGAAAAACGGCACCCAGAATTGAATAGACCAATTCCGTAATTCTAACGTGAAAGGCGTTACGACCTGAATCGTTTCGAGCCCTCAATACTCCAACCAAAAACTAGCGGGGATTAGGCTACACGATTTGTTGATGAGATTATAGCCGGGGGGCTAAGGATGGAGTGTATGCTGGCTGAATCTCTTACGGGAAAATCGGCGCCGGAGTTCTCAGATCTTCGGGGATGGCTTAATACTCCACCACTGACAGTTGCCGGTTTGAGGGGAAAGGTCGTACTCCTCGACTTCTGGACCTACAGCTGTGTAAATTGCGTTCGATCGCTGCCCCACATGAAAATGCTCCACAAGGAATACGCCGGAGACCCATTCGTTTTGATCGGGGTCCACACTCCCGAGTTTAAGTTCGAAAAACTGCCGGAGAACGTCGCCAGTGCGGTGAAACGGTTTGAAATAGGATACCCAGTCGCAATCGACAGCGAGAACACTACATGGAAACTCTACGGAAATCAGTACTGGCCACGACAGACCCTAATCGATTCCAGGGGAATGGTTCGGTGGGAGCATGCGGGTGAAGGGGATTACGACAAGATGGAAGACAGGATTCGAGATTTGCTGACAGAAACTGGGAGGCAGGAAGGAAGCAAAGACAATGCTAGATCGAACAACCTCGAGAAGTTTAGGTTCATGCCGAATACCACTCCTGAAATTTACACTGGGACATTGAGGTCGCAAGGTTTCGGAAACGGACAGGTTTACGAGCCTGGAAGCCGCACGCGCTTCATCGACCCTGGAAAACATTCACGAGATATGCCGTACTTAGGTGGAGATTGGACGCAATTTCCCGAATACGTAGTGCACGCAACAACCGAGTCCGGCTACATTCTATTGAAGTATGGTGCTCGGAACGCAAACGCCGTTCTAGGAGTGTCAAACACAAAACCGGTGAGAGTTGACGTTGAACTCGATGGAAAGCCGATAGAAAAAGGGAAGGCGGGGGAGGATGTTCAGTGGGATTCGATGGGCAGTTTTCTCCTCGTTGCTGAGAACAGGCTTTACGATATTGTTCGTACCAAGGCGTTCGAGACTCATGAGCTTAAGCTCATTACGAAGGCTGACGACCTGCGTCTTTACACCTACACCTTTGGCTAGAGCGCAACACGAAGAGTCCCCGTACCATGTCACTTCTGACGCTACCAAAAGCGGATCATGAATGCCCGAGAATCCGGTGGATCTTGTACGGTTCCTCCAGCTTTGCCATATCAACATCCGAGAGCTGAATATCAACCGACCCAACCGCCTCATCAATGTGCTCAACCTTAGTAGCGCCGATGATAGGCGCGTTCACGCCCTTGTGAAGTAGCCATGCAAGCGCTATCTGGGCTGCCGTCACTCCTTTCTCCTTTGCAATCTCCTCCACGCGCTCCACAACATCGAAGTCTTCCGGACGGAAGAACCTCTCTGCGAAATACTTGTCAGTCTTGTATCGGGACGTACTTGGTGCCTTTCCCCGTTTGTATCTTCCTGTCAAGAATCCTCTTGCCAGAGGGCTCCAAGGGATCAGACCTATTCCCTGATCCCTGCATAATGGAATCATCTCGCGTTCTTCCTCTCGATAGCATAGGTTGTAGTGGTTCTGCATCGAGACGAAACGCGCGATCCCGAAATGGTCGCTTGTGAACAGTGCCTTGGCAAACTGCCAGGCCCACATGCTGGAAGCGCCGATATACCCGACAGTTCCTTGCCTGGCCAGATCGTTCAGTGCGAGGAGTGTTTCGTCGATCGTTGTCGCGTAATCCCAGCGATGAATCTGATAAAGGTCGATTCTGTCAGTCTGCAATCGTTTGAGCGATTTTCTCACCTGCTGCAAGATGTGGTATCGGGAGAGGCCCTCTTTGTTCGGTCCCTCCTCAACCTTAAGCCTCACCTTGGTAGCAATAACAACATCATCCCGATGACCTTTCAGCAGTTCGCCGACGATCTCCTCGGAGCGTCCGTTGGAATACAGGTTTGCGGTGTCAAAGAAATTCACTCCGAGGTCGACAGCTCGTTTTATTATCGGTCTCGCTTTGTCAATCTCGACCATCCATTCTTCAGAGTTACCGAACGACATAGTGCCCAGACAGATCCGAGAGACCTGCAGCCCAGTCGATCCAAGTCGGGTGTATTGCATTGGAGCCAGATAGAATGCCTCTTCTCCAACGTGCGTTTAAGCGTTCGACAACTAATGCGGTATTGGCTGGCTCAACGACCGTCACCGTCGTGAATTCCATTCTAAGGCGCGAACGGAGCTTAACGGGCAATACCTGAAACAAGGCCTCAAAGGCGGTGATGGCGTCCTCTGGTGATGGGCATCTCTTCCAGACACGGTGTCCTAGCTGTTTTCTCCACCCTGGGATCCCACCTGCGTCGAACGTCGACCTTACGACTGCTCCCTTCCGGGCCTCGCCGGATTCGATCGTGAGCAGGTAGCAACCCTCCCTTCAGAGAGCGCTCCCACGCCGCCGACCTGGTGGGGCAGGATGTCACGGTAGACAACTGGGTCTTCTGCCTGGTCGAGGTTGCCGCTCGCCAATGTTAACGGGCTCCCGCATAGGTCGATTTCGGGTAACAGGAAACGACCGGCTTCCCAGCCCCCCACCACCGCCCAAACGGTCAACCACGAACACTCGATATAAGAATGGTGCCTCACCGTATCAAATCAACGAAAACGATTGCAGCAGTAGCCCTCGATCGACATATCAACCGAAGGTCAGGTAGGTTGACACGACCTTAGATTGGCTCGGCGGGATCTACTATTGACACTAAGATAGTCAAAGAAAATATTAGCGGAGATGGCGGGGAAATGCTGTGAAAGAACGAAGGAAGACAATTCCACCTAGACTGAAGCAGATTTCTGATGACATAAACGAAGCTCTCAAGGAAGCGAAAAAGATCAGAGAGCTAACCATTCAGGAGGAAGTTGTGGTCGAGCTTGACAAGGTGAATGAAGCCTTGGAACAGGCAAAGAGACAGATCACCAGATTGCTCCGGGTGTAGAACAAATAAGATCGTTGAGAGCAACTCTGGTAGGTGTGGCTAGAATCGCCGATTTCCCTCGGTAGCGATGGAATCGCTTCTTCTATGATACTAAAGGAGGAGGCGTGTCGGTGCGCTTCTCGTCCGGCAGCTTAGCCCATTCCAAGAATTCTTTGCTAGGTTTCTCATTTTCGTAGAGACTTTGACGCTTACACTCCAGCGGTTCAGGCGTTTGGTCTAGGAGTTCAGAAGCAGTTAGGAGAGCGTGGCCTGCCTTCTGCGCGGATTTTCTGACGGGTTCGAGGAATTTGTTCCATCCTTCATCTCGCAGTAGATGATGGTCTATTACCACCTTTGGAATAATGCTGAGAAGCTTTTCCATGTTCCGAGTGGCTGTACGAAAGAACTCGTCGCTAATTCGATATCCTTGCAGGTAGGTTGGTGGGCCTCCCATTACCAGCAAGTCAGGTTTCTCTTTTAGGATCAGATCAACGGTTTCCTCAACGACCGGTCCTTGAACATCGGGCGCGAAAAACATCTTCTCTCTGGCTTTCTCGACAATGCAAGGCAGGACCCATCCTAGCTCGGATTTGCCTTCTCCGTGGGGGACTGGTGCAGGGAACATGAGCTTAGTTCTGCCGAATTCGAAGCTTTTTTCATCTGCCGCCTCGAATTTTTCTGCCGATTTTTCCGCGGCCTGACGAAACATCCAACCGCGCCTTCTCTGCGCCGTGTTGATCTTTCGACGACTGTCTTTGGCAAGTATGATCTTTCCCTTGTAGATTCGCTCGAAAGACTCCGGGCTACTTCCAAGCCATACCGGATCTAAGAAATTCGGCGTATGGTGATCGTGATGGTAATGAGAGATAGTCACGACTTTTGCTCTGTCTGCCGCTTCCTCGATCCTCTTTCTGGCTTCATCCCGCGCTCGGAACTCTCTTGGATGCGGCATCAATCGGAATCTGGGGCCCAGCGCCACACCGGCGTCCAACAAGACGGTAACGTCCTTCGTCCGCACTAGGGTGCACATTGAGCGGACCCCTAAGCTCTCAAAGGCGAGGGGTGTTACATTGATTCCAGCCAAGACCTCAGCAGACTCTAATTGTGCATGGAGGGTAAGGCTTTATTCATTCACGTCTCGGCGAACTATCTCGGGTCCGATGACTTTGCTCTTCCTCTCCACCCTTTAGTCCAGACGATTGGGTATTCTTCCGGATCGCTGAGGTAGATTTGTAGATGAAATTGGTAAATCCGAAATTTGGCGATCCATCGGCGGGGGCGCAGGCGTGAGGTCCGGTTACTACTCTGAGTCTTCAGGTGTGGCTGCGGCTAAGTTTGCCGTTATGGCATGGGTGAAGAAGAATCCGCCCGCAGCTCAATATATTCAGCATCTCAGTGGGGATGCCAATTACGCTGCTCCCAGAGCGTTGTTTCGCGTTTTCAAGTGGTTGGTGAAACAGCCCTGGTGGTCCTCGGACAACGCCATGGGCGAGGTTGAGTATGTATTATGGAAGCAGGGGTCTATGTCGACAGACCACAAACGGGCGGAATTGGAAAACCTTCTATTGGATTTTTGCAACCAGGAGATTGAAGGAACCAAGAACTACAAGCTGAAGTTTTACAACGTGCTTCATGGGCTGATGAAGTATCACAAGGTTCAGTTGCCCAACTCTGACATCTCAGAGATCAAGGCGGACACTCCCCCGGTGGAGGCTAACCTTTCGATGGACGAAATTCGACGAGTAGTAGATGCTTGTAACCTCCGAGAGAGGGCTATCTTCAGTCTCATATTTCAGGGAATTATGGACGAAGAGAGATTTACGATGTCAATCACCGATGGCGCGTCCTTGAGCCCCAATTGAAAGACGGGCGGGAATGGATCACGTTCCGCTTTGAATACCGCAAGAAGAACGAGCACCCCTACTTTACTATGTGGCACCGGGACGGCGACGCCATCCGGTTCTTGAAAGAATATCTGAAGGAGCGTGGAACCCCGAAGCTGGTCGGAACCGATTCTAGCGGGCACCCGATATACGAGGCTATATTTCTCAACCGACAAAAACAGCCGTTTAACAAGGACAATCTGAAACACGCGTGGATCACGGCTGGGACCCGGGCCGGGGTGGTTGAGCGTCCTCGACCGATCTGTAACAAGTGCGGGCTACGGATGCGAAAGATGCGAAGGTATCTGAGGGCTAAGGCAGGCGGAGAAAAGCGATACGAATGCGTCTGCGGCAACATTGAACCGGCCTCGCAATACCTTGAGCAGTTCAGGAAATACCGATCCGGTAAGAACTTACACGAGATACGAGACACGGTTAAGACAATGATTCCAAACATGGCGGGGGTAGATCGCACTCTCGTGTCCTTCTTTTCCGGGCACCAGATCGACCCGCTCGACTATGAGAAGCTGAGAGACGCCGAGAAGTATGGGCTGATGAAGAACATACAGGAGAAGTGGTCCAGGGCGTTACCATATCTGAATCTTTGGAGCCAAGCAGGCGAGCCGGCGACGAACCCGACAAGGATTGCTGACCTAGAAGACCAGTTGAACAAGAACGGCCTCGAAATAAGGCAACTCAGAGAACAACAGAAGCTCAAAATGGCCTTCCTTGCAAGCCAAGTTACAGAGTGTGCGGACCCCGCTACGCAGGAGCTAATCGACAAAATCCGTGAACTAGCAAACACCGTCAGGTCACTCCCCGAGTCGACTCCCTGCCGATGCTTGACTGCCGTCTCTGGAACCTCCACTTGATCAATCCGATTCTGAATAGGACCCTACGGTCGACTCTGTTCATATGGTGACTCTGCTGAGTCGGCTACCCGTGCACCGGTTGAGGGACGGCTTGGCGAGTTTGGCGGGTTAGCAGTTTATCATGCGGCTTCCAGTGCCAAATTTCTGACTCAATGAGACAACTTGGAAAGACATTCATCGAAATTGGAGATCTGAATATGCCGTCGGAAAATTGCAGCCCGCGGTTGATAGTTGAATGGCGTGGCTGAAACAGTACCCTTTTCCGAAATCCATAAGTAATAACACACCGCACAACCCAGCGTCCTCTTTCTACTCCTCTGGAAGCCGGGCAAGAATGTTGACCCGATACCAAAGTCATCTTCGGATGTCGTGGATGAAAGCTCTGGCCCAACGGACATGTCCTTTGGGACTAGATGAAGTGGATCTTGAGACCTGGCGCCAAAACTGGGCGAGAATGAGAGAGGACCCATCCAACCCCGTTAAGCTCAGATTACTAGGCTTACTCTGCATTGTTGATATGAGGCATGGATCGAATTTTCGATCAAGAATTGAAGATCGAATCGTAGCATTAGACGAGCATGTCAAAGTTCGCCAGGCTTTGAGAGAGTCTAAACGTTTGACCAGGCACACCATCGTAATTGATTGATTTGCAGGGGCATAGTTTAGGCGCACGGCGCCTGGACTCACGACGCGCCAAGTCAGGTTTCCAAGGCCTATGATGGAAGAGAGGAAAATGCTTCGATAACGAGGAGCCAACGTGGAGAGATCTCAGAATGCACGTACCCTTCTTCCTACATGCTAGGTTGAACTGAGCTATTATCGCTGTTCTATCTGTCAATTGGAAAGGCAGTCAGGTTGGGAAAGGAATCCGGAGAAGCTCACCGCGAGAGGGCAGAGAAAACTCTGCACGCTATCAACGAGTTCAAGCGTTACTTAGATGGCGTGGAGACAGAACTGAGCCACATGTCAAAGAAGTTCTCGAATAGAGAAATTGCTCAGGGTGTAGGATTCGCGGCAATCGGAATCCATGAAGCCCTAACCTATCTGGGCATTGTCAAGAAGGTAATCGAGAAAACAGAGCGGATAGTCTCCAAGAGGAACAATGTTTCAATGAATGAAACCGACGGGCTTCCAAGCGCTACGGGAGAGCTTCAATAAGGGTGGAACCACAGAACTTGCGCTTTGAACCTGACTATATTCCAAGAATACTTCTGAGCATGATCTTCTTCGGCTTAGGCTCTTCGCTACAGCTCGCTACTCTGGCCGCTCCTAGTTGCCTCTGCCCGTTAATGATCGTCGGACAACCGTCACCACCTCTTCAGCCTCCCACTTATCTGATATGGGGGATCATGATTGCACTGTTACTCATAGGAGCCGGTATCATAGTCTTGGTCCTTCCAAGAGACAAGCCTACAAAGCGAACCGAAAGTCCCGCTTCGGACTTGATAGGAACTGCTAAGTAGCATTCTAAGAATTTCCGAATATGGAAACCAAAGACAAGGTCTCAATCTGGGCCGGAATAATCACCCTCGCTGTCCTACAGGTTGAAGATCGTGCGAACACAGAGCTAAACATCTACCTGTCAGACTGGACAGGGGTAGTTGGAGTCATCATTGGATACGGCATCGGCTTCGTGATAGTCTATTTCATCACGAAGATATTGCTAGATCGCTATTTCAAAGGAAAGGCGCAGCCGCAGCCCACGGTGATCCCATCTTTCGGATCGCCCTAGACCAGACTCAGCGCAACTGTCAATATTCGAACTCAAATCCGCAACGAGGGCATGTCGGGCTTACGATTTCGCTGGTTCTTTCGCTCGTCTGTCTATGCCCAGCATTAATCTGCGATAGGCGAGAAAGGCCAAGTAACCGATCGCAGTGTAGATGAGCACATCAAACAATAGGAATGCCGAATTGTACGTTATGATGCAGCAAGATCTAGTAGGGCCGCTTAGGGTCTGCCAAGGCAATGGGAAGCCATAGTTCAGTACGACAACTCCACCCGGCTTGTAGGAGAGTGAGGTTAAAACTGTCCCGGAGAAAACGCTCACTATTGTAGCTATGGTGAGGAACAGTATCAGATAGCGGAGGCTTGGGCGGAGCATTCAATCGCTCCCTATTATTCGAAGACTGGTCGAGAGTAAGAAGATTTCGGAGATATCTAGATGAATGCAGATGGGGGACTTGACTCAACTACTAGAGGGAAGGGTAGAACGTGGTTATGCTGGTGCGCGTTCCATTACCTGCGTATCCACGGGCGCTCTTCCTACAACGTATTGTATCGAGTGTTCTATTGCGGAGCCTATGACGAGGAATATTATCTCGGTTGCTCCGTAGAATAGCCAGAGGCGTGCTCCGACACCCTCGCTCAGAGTCTCAGGAATCACACCAGCGCAGAGTGTTGTATACTGTTTTGAGTACAGTGTACAGGCTGCCGTTATTAGCCTCGCTTTGTTAGAGGGTACTAGTGGTCAGCAGGCAGTGAAGGATTATCAGAGAGATATTACTCCATTCTGCGTCGTCTGCGGGAAGGGAATAGATCATGATCAGCCAGCGTACCAGTTGAATGAGGGAACAACCCAGTTTGTGACTCCTACGTTTCTCCCCGTGTTTTCCATCGGGCTCCTTCACGTGTCCTGCCTTGGAGAAATCTTGGAACAGGTGTACCAGACCCTTTTGCCGGCGGTATCTCCATCAGAGATCCCGACAAAGCCGAGATTGCCTAGGCCGATTTTGAAGACGCCTGTTCAAGTACCAGTCGCAGCGCCCGCCACCTAGAAACGGGCCTTTATCATATCCGAAACTTGTCATGGAAGAAAGGCCTTCTAAAGCATTCAACCCTTGTGACTAAATGAGATGAATCTGGAGACCCGGCTTCGGCCCGGGTGAGAATGAGAAAAGATGCATCTGCCGTCTGCTGGACCGGGAATACGGACCCTCAAATAACCCCCCAAGCGTGGCCGTCGAAACGGATCAGCGATTTCCATGGAGAAAAGATGGCTCGTCTTATCCTCGGTTCTAACGTCTCGAGTCATCTACACCATCAACTGGTTCAACATATCCCCAGCGCTCTTCCTAATCGGCAAGGACTTCAATGTAGACCTCCCGTCTCTCGGCATTCTGACAGCTTCGTTCCTAGCAGGCGCTGGAATATTCCAGATCCCGGCTGGGATCGCTTCTGCTCGCTGGGGTCCAAAGAACACCTCCCAGCTCGGGATGCTTCTTCTCTCAATGTCAGGCATAGGCGAAGGATTATCACCCAACTTTCCGGTGTTGATCATTTCCCGATTCCTACTAGGGGTCGGAGCCGCATTATTCTTTGCACCTGCTATCGGCATCCTGACACCCCTCTTCAAACCCGAGGAGGAAGGTCTCGTGCTCGGCCTCTACAACAGCTGTTTCAACATTGGAGGTGGTTTAGGTCTGTTCGTCTGGGTGATCGTTATCAACGCTCTCAATTGGCACGTAGGGCTGATAATCGGCGGAGTGCTCGGCTTGATATCGGTCGCGATCGGCCAAATCGTGATCCCACGCGATAGGGTCGAAAGAAAAGCGCGTAAGCCGATGCGACGGGCCTTCCGGAGTCGCAACATTTGGATTATCGCGTTTGGCGTTCTTGGACTCTGGGGCGGGATCTTTACCTCATCCCAGTTCCTCGAAGGCTATCTCAACAAGACGCTGTCATTTTCAGCCGAGGTCGCGGGATTGCTTGCGTCACTAATCATGTTCGCGAGCATATTCGGAGGTCCGGTTGGCGGCTATCTCTCGGATCGGTTTAAGCGACGAAAAATCTTCATCCTAGTTCCGGGGCTTCTTGCCTCGATAGGAATCGCCCTGTTCGGAGCCTCGCCAGCTAATGGACTGTGGTTCTTGATTCCTGCAGTCGGCTTCCTCGATGCGATGGTATTTTCAACAATGTACGCTAGCGCATCTCAATACCCCGAGGTGGGCCATGAGTATGCGCCTCTTGGGATCAGTATTATCAATTCCGTCCAGATACTGGGAAGCTTCTTTGTCCCGATAGGCTTCACCTATTTCGCTGCTGCCTACAACAGTTTCTCGGCGGGCTGGTTTTTCATGGGTGGATTCGCAGTCGCCATGATGCTGTTGATCTTGTTTCTTCAAGAGCCATTCAAGGCAAGCCCCGCGTCCTCAGGCTAGCTTGTACAACTCATCTTGGGAAACGGCTCTCAAAACCTGTCTCCTTCCTTGTCTCACTAGAACTCTGCCCTTACTTCTAGAGGTTAGTTTCCCAACTTCGGTCAGTCTGCTGGGCGTGTTCAGCAGAGCTCTCTGAACCATCGAGAGTTTGGACCGTTCGACCGCCAACAGGAGTGTTCCAGAGCTCATCAGTTTCAATGGGTCGAGTCCTAGAGTCAGGCAAATGACTTGGGTTGCGGGGGCTACCGGAATCTTCTCTGCCCAAACCTCTATACCAAGACCAGAGGCCTCAGCCATTTCCCACAAACCGTTCAAAACGCCTCCTTCTGTAGGATCATGCAAGGCATGGACTCCCTTCAGCTTGGCCGTCAAAAGCGCCTCCCCGACAACACTAATCTGTTCCTGGTAGCCTCTAGCCAGTTTCAGCAATCCCTCGGGTACCCCTTTCTTCTTCAAAGGTATCGCTCTGTCTCGTGCCAGAATCGCGGTTCCCTCCAACCCTGCCGTCTTAGTTAGAAGAATCCTGTCCCCCGGTCTCCCATTTTCTGCGCTCAGGACTCTGCCCCGTGTTTCTCCGACCATAAAGCCCGAAATTATCGGCCGGTCTATTCCCCGAGTTGCCTCGGTGTGTCCTCCGATCACGGTGATTCCAAGCCTTTTCGCCGTTTCGTGAATCTCTCTCGTGATACCTTTCAGAGAGTTCTCTCTAGTTCCCACTGGAAGTAGAATCGTGCAGAGATACCATTTAGGCCGAGCTCCAGTCGTTGCGATGTCGTTTGCATTAACTTCCACTGAATGTTGTCCGATATGGCTGGGCGTCCCAGTAATCGGATCTGCAGTGAAAACTAGAACCGTACCGTTTTGCTTGACTACAGCCGAGTCCCGACCGATTCCGGGACCAACAAGAACTCTCTTGTCTCTTTTTCCTATTCTAGAGTAGACGGCGCGCAACAGAGTTTCCGGTGGAATTTTTCCCGCTGCAAATCCGGTTTGCCTTCCCGGTGCCATTATCCAGGTAACTCCTGCCGAAGATTTCTAGATCGAAGGACTCAAGGCCTTGCTAAATCTCTTGGGCCGACCGGGGACCATCAGGATCAAAAGACACTTTGCTATCCGGTTTCCCATCCCGTACTAGGTATGAGTGTCGTCCTCAATCTTTCGAGAGGCTAGCAGGACCACGGCCAGAATGATCAGTGCTCCACCGAGATACTGTGCAGCAGTCAGAATGACACCCAAGAATATGAACGCGGCTGCTGCTGCCACGATCGGTTCCGAAGAGGAGGCCAGTCCTATCTCGGTAGCCGAGAGTCGTCGCAAACCGGCCAAATAGAGCCCGTAAGCCAGAATCGTTCCGAAGACAATCACAAAGATAACAAGCCCGACCAATCCTCCCAGCCCGGAAAGATTCGACGGCATTTGATAGGTGAGGAATGACACCCCTCCAAATGGTAAAGTTGCCAAACCACCTATTACAAAGCCCCAGGTTGTGATCCACCAGGACCCGCGGGCACGGACAAGGGGGCGTGAGGCCAGCGTATAGTAAGCTCCCGCGACGGCTGCCATCAAGCCGAACACTACACCGGTAGGCGTAACGAGGATTTGGAAGCTCGAACCCGGCACTCCTCCAACCAAGAACAAAGTCCCCACCATTGCCATTAACAGACAAGCGGTCCAACGAACCGACCAGCGGAAGACACCCTTTACAGCTTCATAGCCAGCCACCATAGGCAGAAAGAGAAATTGCAGCAGTGTTGCTGTGGCTGCGTTCGAGAACTGGATCGCGCCCAGATAGGCCAGTTGGGAACCCGCGAATCCAAAAATTGAAAGACCCAGAAGCGGCCCCAGAGGTCGTCCTGGCCTCGTAGGGCGGACGATTATCAAGAGTATCAATCCTGACACTAGCGTTCGTATTGTCACCAGCGCCACTACTGGAAACTGGTAAATTTGGAACAGCGCTTGCGCAGCAGTTCCTGAAAGGCCCCAGAAACCCGCCCCGACAAGCGTTCCTAGGAGCGAGACTTGGGCTAGCCGCACCCTGCTGAATCATCCATCAGATCTATAAGAATTTGAGAACGGGTTTCACCTAATCTGATTCTGAATGAGCCTCCCAGCTCTCACGGAGCGGGGCTACTTGCCCGCGTATTTTTGGGGAGCTTTATCAAAGGTTGTCTTGCAATGGTTGGAACAGAAGTAGAAGTCTTTTCCTTGGTAAGTTGAATGGAACTTCGTCTTTTTCTCGTTCACGACCATTCCGCAAACTACATCGTTTTCCAATTGATCGCCTCCTTAGATCTTCGGGTTGAACCTTCGGAGGAGGAGCGAGTTGGAGACAACTGTCACCGAGCTAATTGCCATTGCTGCACCTGCGAGGAGTGGTAGGACCTGGTAGATTCCGGGTCCTAGGAGTGGGACGAGTATCCCTGCGGCAATGGGAATAAGGGCTACGTTGTAGATGAATGCCCAGAGGAGGTTTTGTTTTATTTTTCTCACAGTTGCTCTGCTCAAGAGTAGGGCTTTGGGAACATCTGTTAGATCGTCTTTGATGAGGATTATTCCACCTGTCTCCTTTGCCACGTCTGTCCCGCTGCCGATGGCTATCCCAACGTCTGCTGCGGCCAGTGCTGGAGCGTCGTTTATCCCATCTCCGACCATGACTACCTTCTTGCCGTCCGCCTGGAGCTTTCGGATATGTTCCTCCTTCTGATCCGGACGGACACCGGAGATAACAGTGTCAATTCCAAGGGTCCGGGCAATGGCCTTGGCCGTCCGTTCATTGTCACCCGTGAGCATCACTACTTCTAACCCCATCGACTTCAACGCCTTAACGGCGTCGGCTGCGGTTTCCTTGGCCGTGTCAGCGATGCCGAAAAGCGCAACGGGCTTCCGGTCCAGTGCAAGGAAGGTAACCGTTTTTCCTTGACCTTGAAGAGTCGCCACCTTTTCCGCGTAGCGATTTGTCGGAATAGAGAATTTCTCCATTAGATCGGTGTTGCCTAGCAAAACCTCCTGGTCGTCCACTGTAGCCTTGACCCCGAGTCCAGGCAAGGCTTCAAAATCTGAAGGGTCTGATAGGTTGACATTCATCTTCTGGGCGGCGTTGACTACTGCTTGGGCAAGGGGGTGTTCACTCCCCTTCTCCACTGACCCTGCGAAACCGAGTATCTGCGCCTCCGAAATTTTTCCAATCGCAACAATATCCGTTACGGCGGGCTGACCCTTCGTCAGCGTTCCCGTCTTGTCGAAGATGACTGTGTTTGCTTTGTGAGCCTCTTCCAGCTGGTCACCTCCCTTGATCAGGATTCCGTTTTCCGCGCCCTTGCCTGTCCCGACAAGCAGGGCCGCGGGGGTTGCTATTCCAAGCGCGCAGGGGCAAGCGATGATAACAACGGAGACGAACGCGAGAAGCGAGAACGCGAGTCCTATCCTCGCGACAAAATACCAGAACAAGAACGATGCTGTCGCGATCAGAATGACCGCGGGAACAAAGTATGCTGAAACCTTGTCGGCTAATCGCTGCAGAGGAGCCTTTCCGACCTGGGCCTCCTCGACGAGCTTTGCTATCTGCGACAGAACAGTATCTTGCCCAACCTTCGTTGCCTGAATCTTCAAGAGACCTGTCTTGTTGATAGTTGCTCCTATCACTTCATCCCCACCTCGCTTGTCTCTCGGCAGACTTTCTCCGGTAATCATTGACTCGTCAACCGCTGAGCTCCCCTCAACCACTCTGCCATCAACCGGGACCTTTTCCCCTGGACGAACAATCAGAACGTCACCAACTTCGACGCTCTCTACGGGTATGCCGGTCTCGACGCCATCTCGTATTACGTGGGCCGTCGTAGGCTGGAGGCTCAACAGTCTGTGAACCGCCTCCGACGCCTTACCCTTTGTAATGTATTCGAGAAGATTACCCGTTTGGATTAGAGTGATTATGATAGCGGAGGTCTCGAAGTATGTCTCGCTACCGGGAAAGAATCCCGGTACGAAAGTTACGATGGTGCTGTAGATCCAGGCTGCCGAGGTTCCTAGGCCGATCAACAAGTCCATGTTGCCGACTCTAGAGCGCAGCGCGTCGTAGCTTCCACGATAGAATCGGTATCCGACAACGAACTGAATCGGAAGAGAGAGTATGAACATTACTAGGTTGTTTGCGGCTCTGTCGGAGATGATGGGAAGGTAGGTTAGAGACGCGATTGGAGCGGTTAGTATTGCTCCGAGAGCCACGAGTCGCTTGAGCCGGGCCAGAGATTTCGCGGGCGCTTGAAACTGGATGAGACAGGTCTCGCTACAGAAATAGTACGTGGTCCCGTAGCGCGTGGCCTTGAGGGCATGCTCTCCCTCTTCCACAAGCATGCCACAGATCGGATCCTTTGACACACCCTATTAGGTGGGGGCGCGTCTCTAAACTACTGGTCTTTACAAATGTAAAGCTACGCCGGCTGCTTGAAAAAAGTACAGGATCGTAAACCCGAAAAAGAGACCGACCGAAGAATTGTGCATCAGCCACTACGTAGTGACAAATTACGCCCTTGCCCTTCTCGATCGAAGACCTAAGTCCATAGTGAATACAAAGTTCGCGAACAAGCCGCTCAACGTCAATGGGAACCCGAAATGAGCAAGCCTCCTACCGCGCCTCCTCCTGCCATTATTCCTGCCAATCAATCTGCCAAACTGCCTGCCAAAGGTTCTGCCAACGATTCCGAACCCTCACTTACGATGTGAGAGAAGCATGTTCGAGGCTGGTCGTAGACCTCGA
>Ga0209237_1000259_pt1 | contig 28369 bp, 27 predicted proteins | sample GraSoi013_1_40cm_2_FD_185820 | JGI IMG/M metagenome (GOLD analysis project Ga0209237, IMG submission 185820) | Grasslands soil microbial communities from the Angelo Coastal Reserve, California, USA - Sample 10_02_2013_1_40cm (SPAdes) (version 2) | ecosystem: Environmental > Terrestrial > Soil >...
ACCTTCTTCTCCCTAGAATTTCAGTGTTCATTCAACAAGGTGGGGATGGACTATTTTTTGGTTTTCTTGGGAGGCGACCGGCTTGTTCAGTCCAGGGACCGGCTGACCCACAATTGCACCGTCGCGGGTTGGTTCCGCCAAGCTTTCGGTATTACGGCGTATTCTTTCATGGGCTTTCCTTTCATCGGTTCCAGCAATGAAGCTCCCTTCTTTTCGAGGAGTTCCTTTCGACTCTCCTCGGACACGCGCACGAATAGGTCGTCTCCAAATAGCCCTGTGAACATGTTTCCGTTAACAAACGCCGATATGTTTCCGAACATTGGCCGGATCGTGATTCGAGGGTCGTCCGGCAAGATTGATCTGAAAAATTCTTTGGAATTTTCACCAGGACGCGGAATATGCATTCGAGGGCCTCGGAATGAGAGATAAGCTAACTCAAGGACTTCAGGACGTTTAAGGCCTCCCCAACGTGCGCGGTGGCTCGGGTTTGGGATGAGAAGATAAGTCTGATAATTCCTTTCTTGTCTATTACAAAACTCACTCGGCCGGCAAAAAGACCGAGTGACTTCTTAACTTCGTAGGCTTTCCTTACTGAACCGTTCGTGTCGCTAAGCAATATGAATGGCAAGTGGTGCTGTTGAGCGAAATCTCGATGAGAGTCTTGGCTGTCGGAGCTTATTCCAATAACTTCTGCGCCTAGGTCATTGAACACCTCGTATGAGTCCCGGAAGCTGCAAGCCTCGGCTGTGCAGCCGCGGGTGAAGTCTTTCGGATAGAAGTATACGACTACGTTCTTCTTTCCAAGAAAATCCTGTAGTGCAACATAACTGCCACTGCTGGTTGGCAAGCGGAAATTGGGAGCCGAGTCGCCTACAGCGAGCAGTTTCTCTACCTTCGCGTAAAGGACTATGGACAATGGCAGAAGAGGCTTGCGTTGATAATTGAGTCTTGGAAAGAGCTAAGCGTTCTCGCATAGCAGTCGGTCTTAGAGAAATTGGCGCTTTCCGGGATTCTACAAGCGGGATTGACTAAGACCCGTATTGAGGCCCTGACAGATGGGATATTTGCCACCGTGATGACCGTTCTGGTCTTGGGTCTAACAGTTCCAGCCGCAAATCTTTCTGAGCCGGAGCTTGCGAGTCAAATTAGGGCGCATTGGCCGAATTACATCGCTTATGCGTTCAGCTTCATCGTACTAGGCGTGTACTGGATCGGCCACCACAACCAGTTTCACTATATCAAACGGAGCGACAGAGTATTCTTGTGGGTCAACATTCTTTTCCTCCTAACCGTCGGCTTTGTACCATTTTCCACATCGTTGCTTGGACTGTATCCTTTTTCACCTACGGCGGTCCGAGTCTATGGCGCAAACCTGGCTGCGACAGGGCTGGCGCTCTACGCCGTATGGTGGTACGCGACGAGCCAGTATCGTCTTGTCGAAAAGGATCTTGACCCCCACATCGTAAGTCTCGCCAAGAGGCGAATTATTGTCGGGCCAATAGTCTCCCTGCTTGGAATCGGCTTCTCTTTTCTGGATACTCGGATAAGTCTCGTACTCTACCTGCTCCTCATTCCGTTCTTTATCCGTCCAAGCCATATTGACATCCACTTCAGAGGGGGCTCTCACAACTAATCCCCCTTGTCGCAACGTCCTTAAAGTCCAATCTCAAAATCCGGCGGACGAAAGCAAGAACGAGTTGGAATGATTGGCTCTTCGCGACGGTCCATCGATGGTTGAGGCCCAACGGGTCTGGAAGGTCTACGAGACGGGTACGTTGAAGGTTGAGGCTCTCAGAGGTCTCGACCTCAAGGTCCGAAAGGGCGAGATGGTGGCGGTGATGGGCCCCTCGGGCTGTGGCAAGACTACCCTGCTCAACTGTCTCTCCGGGCTTGACGACATTACCACGGGCAAGGTGACCATCGAGGGCGTTGACCTCGCGACCATGTCTGATGATCAAAAGTCCGGGTTTAGAGCAAGAAGGATGGGCTTCATCTTTCAAGCCTACAACCTTCTTCCTGTGCTGAGCGCGCAAGAGAACGTCGAGCTTCCCCTTCTCCTAGCCGGTGTATCCGAGACCGAGGCTCACAAAGAGGCGTTGAGTGCTCTGAAGATGGTTGGGCTGGAGGAGTGGCGACTTCACAAGCCTATGGCGCTCAGCGGTGGGCAACAGCAGCGCGTCACCATTGCGCGTGCTCTGGTGAACAAGCCTGCGATAGTGTGGGGCGACGAGCCGACGGGGAATTTAGACTCTGAGAATTCTGCGGAGATTGTCAAGTTGTTGAGAAGTTTGAACCGCGACTATGGGCTGACCTTCGTGATAGTTACTCATGATTCGCATATTGCCCAGGAGACTGACAGAATAGTCTCGATGAGGAATGGGCAGATAGAGAAGGAAACAGCGGCAGGAACAAAGTCCTGACGAGGCGGTTGGCCAACGACAGAATCTAGACCTCAAGGAAGACCACTCCTTCTAGGTCTAATCGTATTCCTCTCTATAATTGCCCTCGGGGAGCTTTACGCTCTCTATCTCAATTACCAAAACGACTTCTTCCTGCGCCAGTTTGTCTCTGAAAATCAAACCCGGCTCCTAGCGCAGGCAACAGGACTTTTGTTCTTGGGTCTTGGCGTTGGCTATTTGTCCTATCTGTTTTCCCGGGCAAAGCCCACCAGTAGGGCGGGACGCTACTCAAGGAAAGCGCTCTCCTTCTCTTCATTGATCATCGGTCTCGCTGCTTTGCTCCTTTGGTTCGGCGGTCTTAGTGGTATTGTTGGCAGCTCGACCATTGGCTTTGAAGTCTACATCGTAGCTGTGCTGCTGTTGATTTCGCTAGGTATGATGCTTCGCGATCGGCTTACTCTCAGAATGGCGCTACGCAATTTTACCCGCCGTAAGACCAACATGGCGCTGGTCATTGCAGGACTTATGATCGGAACGGCGATGATCTCAGGCTCCCTTGTCACCGGAGACACGCTTACAGAGCTTTTCACCCGAGGCGCCTACTTCGGCTACGGCCACGCTGACGAAGTTGTCTATGCGAGAAACAGCACCACGTTCGGGTTTCAAGGATCCGCCTATCAATACTTCGGATACAACGTCTACCACTCACTTTCAACCGGTCTCTCCAATAGTCCATCTGCCGGAGCGGACGTGGTAGGAGTTACACCGGAAATAATCGAGACGGTCAGCATCTACGATTCTAACAAGGGAATAGTTCAGGCCGGATCAGCGCTTATCGGAAGCTTCTCCAACGCGTCTCGTGCTCTGGGAGACTTTCATTCCACATCCGGATCAATAATCCCATCCACTTTCAAGGACACCGAGGCCGTGCTAAACGACAAGGCAGCCCGCGACCTGAACGCCACCATAGGAGACACGGTCACCATCTACTCTGCCCAGCGCTTCACAGCCCAACATCTCAATTTCACAGTCGTAGGAGTAGCCGTCTCCGACGAGAGGGGCTCATTCACGCAGGGAGACGACGTGTTCGTCACGCTGAACTCAGCTCAACAGTTTACCGGACACCACAACTCGGCCAATTACATCGCGATTACAAACATTGGAGGGCTCAGGGGCGCCATCCAATACAGCCAAACTGTAGCCCTAGCCGCAAATCAGACCCTAGATAGCCTATACTCGACCACCCAATCGACAACCACCTCGACATCGATAGGTTGCAAAACAGACCTTTCGACGGTCGTGACACCTCCTGCGATTCCGTGCGCATTTACCGAGAAGAAGTTATCAGTCGACAGTGCCACCGATGGGGCGAAGTCCCTTTCCCAGTTCTTTCTCATCCTAAGCTCATTCGCAATCCTGGCCGGGATCGTTCTGATTCTCAACATTTTCATCATGTTGGCCGAAGAGCGGAAATCGGAGATGGGAATGGCCCGGGCCATTGGAATGCGGAGGGGTCAGCTGACTAGACTATTTCTGTTCGAGGGAAGCCTCTACTCTGCTGGTGCCTCCATCGTCGGAGTATTGGTAGGGATCGGTGTAGCATACGCCATTCTATATGCGATCGGAAACATTTTCTCAGCATTCATTCCTTCTCTGAACGAGTCTCTGGTTCTCAGCAGCTTCACTATCTCCCCGGAATCACTGTTCGCCGCGTTCACCGCGGGAGTGCTGATTACCTATGTTACGATTCTTCTCACTTCTTGGCGGATAAGTAAGCTGAACATTATCAGGGCAATTCGAAACATTCCCGAACCACCACGAGGAAAGAGAACCTACACGCTGCTGCTTGTAGCCGGCTTTGCAATGGCTCTCGCTGGAGTCGTTGTTTTCCAGGCCTCGTTCGCAGCCAAGTCCACCATGGAAGCGCTCGTGGGACCAAGCCTCATCATTTTCGGCGCAGGACTCATCCTGTCTAGATTTCTCCGCAACCGATACGCATTCACCCTCTCAGGTTTCGCGCTCCTTGTTCAGTGGGCGGTTCCGAGCCTATCATTTGACAATCCACTGGTCTCGAACTACAGTTTCGGTCCGGAGGTGTTCATAGTGGGAGGGATAATCATGGTCGTCGCCTCGGTGCTAGTTGTAATGTACAACACTGATGTTCCATTGAAGGTGCTGCGCTTCCTCCTGCGCAAGAGGCGAACTCTGACCGCCATCTTCAAGATCGCGTTGTCCTATCCTGAAAACAAACGCTTCCGGACAGCCGCGACTGTTGCAATGTTCGCCCTTGTACTGTTCACAGTGTCGGCCGTCGCCGGCATTCAAGCCGAGCTGAATGCATCTATCAGCCAAAGTGCCAAAGATCAGTCCGGTGGATATGATATCGCAACTAACACCGCTCCGATAGCGAACCTGACCTCGTCAGTAATGGCGGATGCAACATTGAGCAACAAGGTTTCAGCGGTTATCCCGTTTACAACGATTCTGCTAGAGGAGGCGCATGATTCATCCACGTCTCAGGACTTTCCGTTGACTCAGCTAGTGGGTGCCGATCCGAGCGCGCAAGCCGCTGATAACTTCTTCACAACGAACTCGTTCAAGATGCTAAGCATGGCCACTGGCTTCGGGTCGGCCACTGAGGTCTGGAATGCTGTCAGAAGCAACGAGTCCTACGTCGTATGGTCCGTATCATTCGCAGGAAACGGACACCCAAACCCTGGAGATGATCTCGTCCTCGCAGCAAGGCCTGCTGGGAACCTGGTGTTAAAGCCGGTGAAGGTTCTCGGGGTTCTGCGTGGACTGTTTGAGGGAATAATCGGAGTAAGGGGACTTCTGAAAGACTCGTTCAACGTCGACTCCGGTACCTTGGGGCTTGTAAACGTAGCAAAAGGGCTGGACCCTGTTAATGTTGCGAACCTGTTGAAGAAGGACTTCATTCAGCTGGGCATGCAGACGATCGTTATCAAAGTGACTATCGAACAAGGACAGAGGATTTTCCTATCATTCTTCGGATTGTTCGAGGGCTACCTGGCTTTGGGCCTGGTCGTCGGAGTAGCAGGCGTCGGAATTATCTCGATACGCTCGGTTGTTGAACGGAGGAATGAGATCGGTATTCTTCGCGCCCTAGGTTTCCGAAAGAGAATGGTCTTGTTAGCCTTCCTCGTCGAGAGTAGCTACATAGCTCTTTTGGGAATCATAATCGGAGTTTCGCTGGGGGTAGACTTAGCCTACGCGTTTACAGCTCAGCCCAACTCGGGCCTCTCCTTCGTAATTCCTTGGACGCAGATTATCGAAATCTCTGTCGCATCATATGCGCTGGCAATGTTGTCGGTGCTCGGCTCGGCGCGCAAAGCATCCAAGATTCCACCAGCGGAGGCCCTCAGATACACCGAGTAGCCTCGGATCTACTTTCCTCGGGTTCTCTTAGTGGTTTCGCTCGCTGCTTCTTTCAGCAGTCTGTTTGTGCTCTCGGTATTTCCTCCGAGCCGGAGTGTCGCTTCATGCTGGTCAGATAGTCGTTTTGTCGCCTCGATGAGATCGGTGCGCCGTGTCTGTTCTGCGTTCGCTGATAATTGGTTCATGGTTTTAGTTGCTTCTTTCAGCTGTCCCGCTGCAAGGTGCTGGTAGTATTCTTCCAGCCCTTGGTAGTATGTGAATTCCGAGACTAGGTTGTTGTTGATTCCTTCCGAGAACTGCTCATCATTCTTAGCTAGTCTGACCTCGATCGGGGCGCTGATAGTCTTCTTCTTGTCATCGATCGTGTCACCGTATGTGACTTGAATGTTGAGTAGTCTTCCGTTGAATCCCGCGGGTATCTGGACTCGGCCCCAGATTTTTGCAACTGTTTCTACCGCATTGATCGTGACTGGGGGTCCTTTGTAGTTGAGAATCTTGACATCAGGGGTTCCAAAGTCAACGCTTATGTTTCTTGCACCGACCTCGTTCACGGCGCTCTCCTGCATTAGAGTCGGGAGCTTGAGTTTCTGAGCATCCGTGATGTTGTGAAGTGTTCCGCCAGATGCGTCTGCGAGAGCTTTCAAGATTGACTGGTTATAGTCCGCACCTATTCCGAACTCTATCATCTGGAATCCTGTCGGCATTTTCAGCTTCGAATACTGTTCAGGTTTGGTGACGTCTGTGGGCTCGCCGTCTGTAAGGAGAACGATCCATCCAGGGAGCCTGCTCTTTTGAGCTATTTCGAACGCCGATTGGAGCGCAGCGTACAAGGCAGTCAAACCGGATGCTCTGATCTTGGGAAGGACCTCTGAAAGTCGGGTTTCAGGGTACGCTTGGACAGTGCTTGAAAACAAGACAACCGAAACCGCATTTCCTGCGGGAATGCTCTTCACGTATTCCTGTGCACCGTTCTTTGCCAGCTCGATTTTCTGGCCATCCATTGACTTGCTGGTGTCGAGCACTATAATGTGGTGGAACCCTTTCGCTTCAGTACGCCTCTCGGCGACCAGAGTGATCTTGAATATCGCGTCTATCTTTGAGTCGAACGAGTAGGAATGGCTGAGTTCTGTTCTTGCTGACAGTGTCATAGCGTGACTTTCTCCATTTTATCATCTTCCAGAACTAGAACGCCTGCCGCCCCGCCGTGGTATTTGCTGGTGAAAATCGTCATCACTTTTCCCCCGAGGTCTTCTCTAAACCCGTCGACGACTTCGTGGCCTCGGATGATTCCTTTGAGGTTGTTTTCGGCGAGGAACTTTTCGGTCACATCACTGCCGTAATAGTACGCTCCGTCGCCTCTCACGCTCGGTATGAATCCCTCGATCATATCTCGGGGGTCATTCCAGAGAATCTGGAACGCAGTTGGATCGTCAGGGTTCAAGTCGGGAAACGGCAGATCCGCTATCTGGGCCACGTTGTCCAGCGTGGTTGCTATTCCACCATGGAGGCAGAGATAGCCGTTGACAACGACAGCATATGGCATGGCTTGAAAGAACTCTTTGAACTTATCATAGGCCGCCTCACCTAACTTCTCTGTAACCTCTTCAACAAACCCATAGTAGGGGTTCGTCAACGGACTCTCATGATTTCCTCTCAGCATTATGATCTTGGTGGGATCCTCCAGAAGCTTTGATGTGATCAGTCCTAGATTCTCCACCCCCGTCACTCCTCGGTCCACATAGTCGCCTAGGAACACGATTAGGTCGCTGTTATCGTAATACTTGTCAAAAATTGTCTGGGTAATGTCGACCGCGGTATGCGTGTCTCCCACAAAGACGACCCTTTTTTCGCGTCTAGAGTCGAGGAGGGGTCCTTCCATCTTCTCCTTTGCCTCGAGGATTAACCTGGGAGTATCCAGGGCTTCAATCATTCACCGGTAAGCCTCACGATAGTGCCAGTCCCGAACTTTACTATACTGTTCGGTTTAACCTCGACACTATCATGAACTTGCTGGAATTCCTTTCCATTGTAGAGAAATGTGCCGTTCTTGCTGTTCAAATCCTTCAGCATTAGCTTGGTTCCGTTCATTGTGAGTTCTGCATGTTTTCTCGAGACCTCTTGGTCCGGGATGACGACCACGTTTTCTGGGCTTCGTCCGATGCTGACAAGGGGGAAGTCGTCAAACTCGATCGGCACCTTTGACTTGATGAGCGATTGGGCCGGGGTGTTTACGAATACCATGTAGAATCGGATATGTCCGATCGTCGGGGTGGAAGGTGCTTGGCTGTATGGGGTAGGAGTTGGCAGAAAGGGTGTAATTTCAGGCTCTGGTGGAGGCGTCTCTAGTTTCGCATGATCAGTATCGAAGGAGAAAACAGTTGGTTCAGGCGGTGTTTCCTCGGCATCTGTTTTCTCAGGCTCCGGCGCCTCGAGAGGTTCTGGCTCTTCTGCTGGCTCTATTGTTGGTTCTACCGTAGGTTCTACAGGCTTCGGCGTCGCCGAATCCCCAGCTCTGTCTCCGCCGCATGACACGCAAGTCTGTCTTGAGTCTGGATTGTCAGCCCCGCACGCGGAGCAAGTCCAGATTAGAGTTTCAGCAGATTCCGCGTCCAGATCGGGGTCCTTCTGCTTCGTCCTACGTTTCACAGATAGGCGCTTCATGGATGCACAACTCCGTTGTACCCGGTTCCGGGCATGTAATTGCGCTGGAACGAAAACCGCCTCGCGTCGGTCACACCGTTGATTACTAGGAATTTGCGCATTCGAGTCCACTCTATAGGAAGGCGCTTGCTCGTATTTGCCGCAGTTGAAGAAAGCCCGCGGCCTTCCCTTTACGCGGGACTCTCTAGGACCAATCCTGACGATAGTCCTCTCTGTACCGATTGCCTTCCTCTTCGGTTTAGGCATACAAGGTGATCCGTCAGCTTACATTATTGGACTGGTCAGCCTCGGCGTTCTGACTTCTCTCGATCTGCGGGGCGGGTTTTCAAAAGTCGGAATCGGATTCGCTATTTCGTTTCTTGCTTCTCTCTATGTCATTGGACACTCTGTTGTAGGGCAGGGTTTTTGGCCATTATCGTTTGGGGATTTGTCGTTGCTTCTCGTCTCCCTTCCCACATCAATAGGCGTCCTTATCGCTGGTCTTCTCTTCTCTCGCGCAACACCCTACAAGATGATAAAGGCAAACGTCGTTGCGTCCGTCGCGCTGGCCGTCGGTCTAGGGTTGGGGTCGGCTCTGAAAGCAGGTTCAGCTTTGTCAGTAGACACTCTCACGATCGTTTTCTTCATAGCACTTGGCATACCCGCGAACATTGCCCAAATGGTTCTCTTCCACTTCCTTGACAAAGTCTGGCGGACCAAGAATCTCTCGATGTCAATGATGCCCACCGCGTTCTTCACCTTCAATCTACTCGCCATCCTAGGTTTCGTTATCTCTCGAGATCTGAACCAGCTCTACCCGTTCGTCTCGTCCTTAGGATTCTTGCCCGCGTTGGCGTTAGTCGGGGCCGCCTCCAGCAACCTAGCGCAAAGAATCTCGCCCGGACCGTCCTCTGGACCAACAATTACCATAACAGGAGCACCGATAGTTCGACAGGGCAAAGAACAGACAATCAAGATCGCCACCCAATTGGCCGGACAAGCAAAGAAAATCGCCAAAATTGTGGCGACAATAACAAGACCCGGGGGTAAGACGGAATCTCTAAAGTTATCAAAGGTCTCAGCGGGCGAGTACAACGCGAGATATCGACCAGGAGGATCCGGTAGCTATGCCGTGCACGTCGCCGCTACAAGCAGCGAACACCAGACAATCAACGAATCCTTCTCCTTCAACGTCCAATCTCCCCAATCAAGTCCTCCTCCCTCAATAGTGTCGAATCCACCTCCCCCAAGTCGTCCACCGCCTCCGCCTGCAATACAGCCCTCACCCATCTCACCTCCGCGTCCTCCGATACCGTTCGTCAAAGGAAGCCTTTCAAAATTGGACAATTGGGACCCCAGAGTCTGGGTAGGCCAAGAGGTTCATGGCTACAAAATAACAGAGCACCTGGCCACAGGGCTCACGGGCCATGTGTTTCGCGCTAGTTTCGGGCAGGCGGGGACCGAAATGGCGATAAAGATTCCAATTCTCAAAACCGGCACCGGGGCGACCGCTCTGGAGGAGACCATGTCAGAGGCCACGCGGCTCTTGGAGCTGTCCCAACAGTCAAAATACGTCGTCCAACTAAGAGGAATCTTGGTGGACCGACTCAATATTCAGGAAATCGTAAAGGGGGATACGCAGCTGTATCTGCGCAGCCCCCCCGCGATTGTAATGGAGTTGATGAAGGGGGGCGCCGCCAAGGGACTTCTGGAGGACGCATCGTACGACTCACTGTACTATTCCGAGAAGTGGGGAAGTATCGTCATGATCATCGGTTACATGATAGCTAGCGGACTGGAGACGATTCACAACGCAGGATTCGTGCATCTCGATGTCAAACCGCAGAACATCTTGTTCAACGTAAAGCCTCCGGCCACCGGACAGGGGATGAGGGACCAGATGAAGTCTGGAACGCTTGTGCCCAAGCTAGCTGACCTTGGCTCAGCAGTAAGGATCGGAGGAAAAGTCGGCCAGTTCACATCGGAATACGCCCCCGCCGAGCAAGTCTTGGGAGAGAGCGCTGCATCCTCAATGGACATCTACGCTCTGGGAGCAACACTTTACAATATGCTGACGAAGACCCCTGTTAATTCCAAGAAGCTCATCGAGCTGATGAACGCAACGACAAGTAATCCCGGCTCTGGCAGGACCGCTGGCGATCTGAAGTCGGCGTGGAACTCGTTCAACCCAGATTTCGACAGGATTGCCAAGCTCGCACCAGCAGTCCCTGTGCTCAGGAAAATGTTAGACAAGGACCCCCGGAAAAGACCGTCTGCAGGGACCGCGGCCACGATGCTCCACGACCTCGGAGACAAGTCGCTATCCTAGAGCGAAGAGCATTGCAGACTCATGCGAACGGTTGGACATCGTCCTCTCGCGAATATGGGACGATTCCCTTTGGAGAGCTGAAAGTGGGATCCTCGTTCAGCCTAAAACAGCGAGTCTGATCCCACACTACATCTCTTGATAGATCGAGGCGCGATGGGTTTCCGGCATGAACGCGTAGACCTTGCCAAGGCCCTCGTTGAAGGCGATTGTGTGGGTTCCGGGTTCGGTATGTATTGTTTGAATCTCTCCCATAGTTTTCGTGTCGAAAACTTGTATGACTGTGGGGTCCCCAATAGTCACGTACAAGCGGTCGAACTCTGAATTGTAGAATATGACATCAGGGGGTCCTGCAAGTCTTGATGGTTCTGACACTTTTCCCGATGCAAGGTCGATCTCGTAAAGGCGACCTTCATCGCATGCGCAGAACAAACGTCTCCCTCGCGGGTCGAGGTCGAGTCCATGCGGACCCGCCGCTGGAATCTTGTATGACCCCACTAGCCCATCAGGATCTTTGGCATCGAGTATGGCAATCTCGCTAGGGTCAGCGATGTTCACGTAGAACCGTTCTATCTCGGGATCGAAAACTGCCCATCTTGTTCGTCCAGGAACTGCGACATCTGCTGTCATTATTCCCTTAGCCACGTTGACGATCGACACCGTGACTGGGTTTTGGCTGTTTGGCTTTGGAACATTAGCAGCTAGGAGATTGTTCCTCAAGGCGTCGAAGGCAAGTCCGTTGGGCCTGCCGCCAACCTTGATCTTATGCAAACTCCGGTCCTTTCCGTGATTGAATACGCCAACTGTATTTTCCCCGCGGTTGGAGGTGAACACCATGTCCTTCTCGTTAGAAACCAGTGCCCCCGCAACGCCCACTAAGTTTGGAATCGATCTTAGGTACTTGTCTTGCTTGCAGTCGATCACGTCTAAGCTGTCGTTCGAGGTGTGAGCCACGTATAGGGTCGAGGACTTGATGTGGACTGCAGCGTGATCGAAGCCCCCTCTTCCCTGATTTCGAGGGAGTTCGATGTAACCTAGATGGTGAAGGGTGATGCTGAGACCCTACCGTGTAGGCTGCGAAACGTTGTACTCGAGCTTCTGCGTTCCCTCGACTTTGAGCTGGCAGAACTTATAGAGCGCATCATAGGTGGGGAACTGGAGTCTCATGTTGTCAAAGTCGTCTTTCGCAAGGTTTCTGAAACCATGAGCTATGGCTTCTAGCCCCGCGGACTCCGGTGGAGGGTCTGGGATCTTCGCATCGGCTCCTCTGACGATCTTGGCTAGTTCAAGCAGCGCCGGGTCTGTTAACTTGTATTTCTTGATAATGTGGTCGAAGCTGACTCGTTCTTGGCCGTTCTCTTTGTAGTGTGTCAGTTCTACGCCTTTAGCGTCATAGGGTATCGCACCCGTTTCCTTAACGACTTGTGGGATGTTTTCTGGTGGGACAAAGAGGAATTCCGGATTCTTGTCTACGAACTTCTTGATCAGCCAGGGACAGGCTATCCTGTCAACTTTTGCTTTCTCTCGGGTTACCCATTTCATTCATTTGACACCTATAGATGTTCTACATAGATAGAACATCTACACATATAAGACTAACTCACCCATTGTCGCAACCGAGGAATCGGTATTGTCGAGGCTCATGCCACATGGGATGAAGATTGGCGCGGTGTCGCTCTGGCTGCTCCTGCTTCTCTCCGAGAAGCCGATGTATGGCTACGAGATCATACGGGAGCTGGAGAAGCGATTCTCGGGCTACTGGAAACCGAAGGCTGGAACGATCTATCCCGCCTTGGAGAAGCTGGAGAAAAATCATCTGCTTACAAGTCGGGTGGAGTTTCGTGAAGAGGCCCCGGACCGAAAGCACTATGCGCTCACCGATGAAGGCCGCAGTGAGCTTGCAAACACAATGACGTACTGGACAAGAATGACCGAAATACTCGAGACCTACCGCGAAACCCACCAATCGATCTTCCGCCGCAAAACCGAGCTTAGAAAGTCTCAGCTATCGGAATTCTTCACGGAACTAGGCGAAGCTCTTAGAGGAAGATCAATAGACATCAAGAAACTGTTTCCTGACGCGGAGAAACCAGTACACATATCCCCCACTGAACCCGTCAAGCTGAAGTTTCTCTATGCCAAAGAGAACCACAAGTTCGAGATACACATGGAAGTCGAATGGTTGCCGAGCCGGAAACAAGTCTCGTCCGTCTCTTAGAAAACGTGCAATTCTGAATCCTGGAACAGCTTGGTTGGCGAATTCGGTTTGTCTTTCGATTGGATGAATGAAGATGGAAAAGTCATTCTCATCGAGAAGGCGGTCCGGACGATCCCTTACGGTTTCTTGGGGGTGCTGTTTTCAGTCTACCTTAGCCAGTTAGGTTTAGGCGCTTTCCTCATAGGTGTGGTCTTAGCATTGACCGTTGCTTCGAGCGCAGCCTACACGCTTGTTGCCAGTATATTTGCCGACAGGCTTGGACGCAAGCGGACATTGATCTTCTTTGCTCTAACTGATGCTCTGGCTGGCGCGTTTCTGTTCTCGTCTGATTCTTTGTGGGCGCCGATAGTAGCGGGAATCGTGGGCAACATGACTGTGGGAGCAGGAGAGGTTGGTCCCTTTCTGACTTTGGAACAAGCGATTCTTCCCGGAACATCTGATACCAGGCGGAGAACACTGGGGTTCAGCGTCTACAACCTCATAGGGTACGTTTCATCCTCAGCCGGAGCTCTTCTCGTCGGCTTACCCCAATACATCGGTTCTGGCATCGCAGGATATCGCCCACTGTTCTTAGGGTATCTCGCGTCAGGATTGTTAGGCGCGTATCTCTACTCGAGGCTCTCGAAAAGAGTTGAGCAAGAGAAGACCGCCTGGGCGAGTATCAGTGTCTTGTCTGAAGCCTCGAAGCCAATTGTAAGGAGGCTGTCAGCGTTGTTCGCGCTGGACTCGTTCGGTGGAGGCTTCATCGGTATCAGTATACTCTCGTACTATTTCTACGCGAGGTATTCTTTGCAGCTTGGGTCGCTCGGATTGTTGTTCGCGGGTACGCAGATAATAACAGCAATCTCGTTCTTGGTTGCCGAACGGATTGCTCGCCAGATTGGCTTGCTCAAGACCATGGTCTATACTCACATCCCATCGAATTTGTTGCTGGCAGTCATACCATTTGTTGCTTCGGCTCCAATCGCTGTCGGTCTACTCCTCTCCCGACAGTCTCTCTCCCAAATGGATGTGCCCACCCGACAATCATACCTTATGAGTGTGGTACCGGAGGCAGACCGCACCCCCGCAGCCGGGTTCACTAACGCATCCCGGAGTGTCGCCCAAACCTTCAGCCCCTCCCTGGCAGGCTACGCTATCGCTACATTGTGGCTGGGATCTCCCTTCGTTATCGCAGGAGGACTAAAAGTCGCCTATGACCTGTCACTCTACAAGATCTTCCATAGAGTGAAACCACCTCAGGAAAGCAACATTACCGGCTAAACGCTTCCCTCAAAGGCACAGCTATGCCCAGAGAAGTGGTTTGCGACGCAAGGTTTTCGAACCACACGCCACTTCCGCGATGAAGGGCTGAGAAAATGTCTGATATCATTACGATTCTAATTCAAATCGTTAGCGTTGTCGTCGCATCGGCAATAGTTGGCGAGCTTTTTCGTCGCGGACTGACCGCTCTAGCCAAGCGCGCGGGTGCATCCAGGGACGTAATCAGGGACATACGGGGCGGTGTCAGGATAGCCTGGATAGTAATCGCTGTCGCGGCCGTCCTGATAGTCACAGGGATAGCGTCCGAGTTCCAGGCTCTAACCGTAACAGGATTGGCGGGTCTAGCAATTTCCTTGGCCCTTCAAACAACTCTCTCCAACATTCTTGCTGGAGTGCTCCTCTTCTCTGACAAGACCCTTCGGTTGCACGATGACATTTCGTACAGTGAGATAAGAGGCACAGTCATCAGGGTGGGTCTAAGGTCGACATGGATAAGAACTCAAGAAGGAAATATTGCGATTATCGGCAATAGCACATTGATGAACGGGCCATTCGTCAACTACACAGCCGGAGAGCGTCTATTCGGGAAGCCATGAGGCCGTGTACTTCTCAGAAACGCTCTCGATTGCTATTGGGATGATTTGTCCCTTGCTCGAGCCTCACTGCCCTCTCCCCTGGACAGGGATGCTAGGATGGCATGTACTAGGTTTTTCGCAGATTCAGGAGTCAGTTCTACCGCCACCCTGGATTCCGGTCCAGCCGTCACGTTGAGGAAATCGATGATCACGGCGCGTTCAGATGGGGTGTGATCGGGATGATCATAAGAGACGCTAGCTTGATTGAGAGGGAACCAGCCTTCTGGACCTCTGCCGCTACCCGAGACTCTTGTGTTCTCGACAATTCCGGTACACATTAGCTTGACCTCCGTTAGTCTGACAAGAAATGTCTTGCCGTGCTCAACCAGGAGCTCCGAGATATTTCTCGAAGAATGTGAACACCTTGTTCCAGCCATCTACGGCCTGTTCTTGCCGGTACCCCGATCTGTCGTAGTAGAAGAAGCCGTGTCCTGCTTTCGGGTACATGTGGAACTCGTAGGTCTTCCCATACTTCTTCAGCTCTTGTTCATGCTGAGCGACCTGTTGTGGAGTAGGAAACTGATCCTCCTCACCGAACAGCCCGAGCAGCGGACATGACAAATCCTTCGTGTAGTCTATTGGCGCCACGGGATACTTGGGAGTCAATTCTTGCTGCGACATGACCACTCTTCCACCCCAGCAATCCACAGCGGCATCGAAGCCTTTTGTTCTGCACGCGACAAGGAATACTTGTCTTCCACCTGAGCAGGTTCCGAATACTCCTACCTTGCCATTGCTCTGCGGGAGAGATTTCAGATAGCCTAGACTCTCCGCGATGTCCCCAACAACATCATCGTCGGGCACTCCTCCAGCCGCCCGTACTTTCGCAGCAATATCCTCCGGCGCACCATGACCAAACTGGTAGTAGATGTTCGGGCTAATTGCAAGATAGCCATGGTGGGCAAACTTGCGAGTAGTCTCGCGATACCACTCGTCCCATCCGGGTGCATGATGGATTAGAACGACTCCAGGGAAGGGTCCTGATCCTAGAGGACGAGCGAAGTACGCGTTGATAACCCTGCCATTCTGTCCAGGAACCGTCACTGTTTCAGCTATCATCCCTTCATACATGTCTGTCCGATAGTTGCGCATCTTGGATACTCGCCTGTTTCTGGACCCACCTAGGGCTGGCCTGTTTAGCTTTTCCTAAGCAATCTGAGAACCTTCGTTGACCTCTCTGCCTCCCCGGGACTTGACAGCAGTTGGGGCGTAGAACCATGACCTCTACCACTTGCCCTTAAGTACCCGATTGCAAATTCCAGCGATCGTATTGTCATGCAGGTAACAGCTCAATCCGGAAAGGCAGTCCAGCAGGTCAAAGAATACGATCTATTCCTTGACGTTGATTTTGATGCTCTGAAATTCTCAGGAAAGGTGAAAATCGACATGAGCTCGACCGGAGACATTAGCCTAGACGCAGTAGGTCTCGAGGTTACAAGTGTGAAAGCGGGCGGTCGAAACGTGTCGTTCAAACAACATGGAGACGTCGTGGATGTTCAGACTGGCCAATTCTCCGGATTGCTAGAAGTTGATTACAAGGGAAAAGTCTCAGAGACCCTTACCGGGTTCTACAAGGCTCCGTACGGAGACAAGTACATCCTGACGACGCATTTCGAAGCCGCACACGCTCGCAGGCTCCTGCCGTGCGTTGATCACCCAGCCTACAAGGCTGATTTCAAACTCACAGTGCGGACCCGAAGTGATCTCTCAGTAATCTCGAACATGCCCCTCGAATCCGGGAAGACGGAGGGAAGCAAGAAGACTGTGATCTTCCAGAAAACCCCGAAGATGTCCACTTATCTTCTCTATGTTGGAATCGGAAAGTTCGAAGAGGACAGGAACCGCTACAACAAGACAGAGTTGTACGCCGCCTCTGTCGCAAGGCCCGACGGCAAGATCAAGACCGGTTTCGCCTTCGAGGCGGCACAGAAATCCTTAGAATTCTACGAAAAATACTTCGGAATTCCCTACGATTTGCCCAAGCTCCACTTGATCGCTGTTCCCGAGTTCGCCTATGGGGCGATGGAGAACTGGGGAGCGATAACTTTTCGAGAGATCCTGTTGCATGCTGACAAGGACACGAGCACTTCGACAAGAAAGAGCATCGCCGAGGTGATCGCGCACGAGATTGCTCACATGTGGTTCGGGGACCTAGTGACGATGAAGTGGTGGGACGACCTCTGGCTCAACGAGAGCTTCGCCACCTTTATGGCTTACAAAGTAGTCAACTGGGCTTTTCCGCAATGGAAGATCTGGCAAGATTTCGTCGGGAACAGCAGGAACAGTACGGGAGAAGCGATGGCAAGGGATTCATTGAACAGCACGCATCCGGTCGAGGCCAAAGTCCATTCTCCTGAAGAGATCGAAGAGCTATTCGACGAGATTAGCTACGGCAAAGGGGCAAGCATTCTTCGGATGATCGAGTCGTACATTGGTACCGACAAGTTCCGGAAGGGAGTTAGCAAATATCTTCAACAGTTCCGTTATTCCAACGCCTCCGGTCGCGATCTGTGGAGTCATCTTCAGGAAGCGTCAGGTATGGATGTTAGCAGCGTTATGGAGGGTTGGATCAGCAAGGTGGGATACCCCGTTGTCAACGCCTCACTATCACAGGGTAAGCTAGTGTTGGAGCAGGAGAGATTCCTGCTCTCAGGGGCAACGGAGGAACAGACATGGCCTATTCCGGTTACAATAGTTGCAGACGGTAAGACACAGCAGCTATTGCTCGACGAGGAGCGGGCTGAAGTTCACGTTTCCTCTCCGAAATCTTTGAAACTCAATGCTGAACGAACAGGGTTCTACCGGGTCGATTACCGAGGCGATGAATTGCAAGCACTCGTTTGGGCTAGTAAGCTGTCGGGGCTCGACCGGTTTGGCCTCGCGAATGACGCTTGGGCGTTCCTTAACTCGGGTAGGATGAGTTGGAAAGAGTATCAGAGACACCTTGATCGATTCTTGGATGAAGAAGAGTATCTGCCTGCCTTTGAAGTGTCAGAGCGTCTCACAACCCTATTCCTACTCGCCCCGAAGAAAATCGCCGATCTCTCCCGAAGATACCACAGGTCACAGTTGAAGATTCTTGCGGAAAGAACAGACGAGAACAGCTCGTCGCTCAAGGGAACGGTTGCTGTAAGGCTTGCAATTTTGGATGATGCATTCGCACGTGAGTCGGGCTCCAGGTTCAAGGACTTGGGCACCATGAAGCCCGACATCAAACGTTCGGTGATCGTGGGGTATGCAAGAGCATCAAACGACTACGACGGACTTATCGAGCTGTTCAAGAGCAGCGCCACTGACGAGGAACGGCTCAGGTATTTGGAAGGACTGGCCAGTTTCAAACGGCCCGAGTTGGTAAGAAGGGTTCTCGACTTTGCGATAGCGGGCAACGTGAAACGACAAGATATCGGCCGCAGGTTGCTCCAGTTCGCCACCGCGAACCCGGATGCACATGGTGTGACCTGGGAGTGGTTCAGAGACAATATTGAGAAGCTTGACAAGATGTACGAAGGAACCGCAACGCTCTCAGCCTACATGCGCTTGTATATCTCGATCATAGGCGTGGGCCGAGTTCGAGAAGTCGAGAAACTCTTCAGCGAACACAAACTAGCAGGTGCAGATTCAACTCTTGAGAGATTGAAGATTCACGATCGACTGGCCAACGAGATAACAAAGTCCTAGCCCTTAGAATCGCCTAACATAGATCCGACCGAGAGGCCTTGATCGGGACGCTCTCGCCGTTCACGACAAGCTTGAAGGCAATCTCAGTGGCTCGGGCCAGCGTTGCGTGTATTGGGCATCTTCTACGAGTCTATCTCGCCACCTGAACCACTCGCTCAACAGGGTCCCTTGTTGAGATTTTTGTCTCAACGGTGACGCTCTTGAAGTATGGGACGATGTTATCGATCTCGAAGAGTCCTCTTCTGTCCCAGGATCCGGTCACAGTTGTCTCCAGCGAATCTAAGGACAGTCCCGCGAGACTTGCATTTCTGACGAAAATGACGTTCTCGCAAAAGCCCACGGATGCGATGAAATAATCCGTTGGGGTCGGGCCCTGGCCGGTTCCTCCGATACTCTCCGGCTCGTGCCGGATTACCGTGAAGCCTCGGACCATTGCCTCTGAACGTTGGTCTTTGATGAGTTTCACTTCGGCCTTGTTTGTCGCTAACGTGTTCGCAGTACCTGACGCAACGATGTTCTGACGGAGCGTTTCGAATTTTTGCCTTAACTCAGGGGATATCATCGCACTTCATTGTTATGAATGCGATCATAACTCTTCTCAATCCTTCCGACTGCAGGGCGAGAGCGTCTAGGATTTCGCCTTCTCAAAGTACTTCTTGAGAGGGGTTCGAGTAGGAATCATATCCGCCTTCGTCTGAGCTCAAAAATTCTACGCGAGTGGTATCGAAGCGCTTTTGAGACAGCATTGATGCCGGAAACGTAACGTGTCGGAGTAGGGCTAGGATTCTTGTCTGACAGGCGGGATTCCGCTGGGGGTTACAAGCCCATCAGCGATTACGGAGTAATCGGAGATATGCACTCCGCAGCGCTCGTTGGCCTTGACGGTTCCATCGATTGGTATTGCGCTCCAAGGTTCGACTCGCCAAGCGTGTTCGCCGCTCTGCTCGACTCGCAAAAGGGAGGGAGATTCCAGCTATCGCCCACAGGAAACTTCACGACGAAGCAGAGCTACGAGGGCGAAACCAACATTCTAGCGACTACGTTCGATTCCAAAGAGGGACGGATCAAGCTTACCGACTTCATGCCTTGTTTCATGGAAAAGGGAGAACTGAAAGGATTTCAGGAAATCCACAGGGTCGTAGATTGTCAAGACGGTAATCCTGGACTCAGAATCACTTTCCAACCGCGTTTCAACTATGCCCGGGGAAAAACGATCATACTCGAGACCAGGGAGGGATGTGTTGCAAAGAATCAAAGGCATCATCTTAGTCTTGCTTCGTCCCTAAAACTCCTCGTTTCAGACAAGGACCTGTTGGTCAACGATTTCCGCCTGTCCAAAGGTCAGAGACTCGTCTTCGTCCTCAAGTGGGGAAACAGCTCACCCACGCCTGCGGGGAAATACGAAACTAGCAGGAAGCTATCAAAGACATTGTCGTACTGGAAGCGATGGGTTAGCCACGTAAAGTATCAGGGACCATATCGAGCGCAAGTCGTAAGATCTTGTCTCGTCTTGAAACTGCTACAGTACGCGCCTACAGGGGCGATGGTAGCGGCTGTCACAACCTCACTGCCTGAAAGCATTGGAGCGTTGAGAAATTGGGACTATCGATATTCTTGGATCAGAGACAACGCTCTCTCAGTCTGGGCATTGAGCGAGGCTGGAGCCACAAGGGAAGCCCTGGACTACACTAGATGGATGATCAATGTCCGACGTCACTCCAAGGAGAAGTTGCAGATAATGATGGGCATTGGTGGCGAGAGGGAGATCCCTGAACTTACTTTGGACCATCTCGAAGGGTATCGACGTTCCAGCCCCGTGCGAATAGGAAACGCTGCCTATAGACAGATTCAGTTGGACATTTACGGAATCCTCGCTGATTCGATGTATTATCTTCACCGGGCTTTGGGGTGGACCACTAAGCAAGTGTACGAAAATCTTGTGAAGTATTCGGCGGACCAGGCAGCAGCGGAATGGGAGAAGTCTGACAGTGGAATATGGGAGATGCGTCAAGCGAGACCGTTCGTCGAGTCGAAGATGTGGTGCTATGTTGCTCTCGACCGAGCGATCAAGATAGCACGAGAGCTGGGATACGACGACGACTGGCACAGGTGGGATCCTGTCAAGAAGAAGATCAAGACCGAGATTCTGTCGAACGGATGGTCAAACAAGAAGAAAGCTTTCACAATGGTTCTGGGCGGCGACGAACTCGACGCGGCCAATCTCCTAATGCCCCTGGTAGGGTTCCTGCCAGCTAAGGATGCCAAAATGACCTCGACAATCCAACACATCCGAGAAGAGCTTTCCAAAGGCGATCTCATTTACAGATACAATGTGGATGATGGGCAAATGGGAAAGGAGGGAGCTTTCACGGTGTGTAGCTTCTGGATGGTGGACTGCCTGACCCGGCTCGGAAAGTTGGGCGAGGCCGAGGGACTGTTGAATCAGTTATTGAAACGTGGTAATCATCTTGGGTTGTACTCTGAGGAGATTGATCCTGTCACTGGTGACGCATTGGGAAACTTTCCGCAAGCCTACACTCACATGGGGTTGATAACAGCTTCAGTTCGTCTTGAGGAGGCACGTCGAAAGACTGGGTTCATGCGTTACGCCCGTGCCCTATCCAACCGAATCAGCAGCTAGTGAACATCCCGGAAAGGAAGGGGGGGTTCTAGGACTTGCCTGTCTTATAGAGATCAGTGAGAAGTTGGATAACTTCTCTATGGTTTCTGAGGTTGAATTTGGCATAGGATTTGGCAAGTCCTACCTTGATCGAATATGCTTGATCCGGGATCGCTTCGAAAAGGTCTTCGTCAGCCCAATCATCACCCATCGCTAGAACGAAGTCGAACGCGCTCTCGGACAAGAGTAGTTTCGCGGCCATTCCTTTGTTTATTCCAACGTTTCTCACCTCGATTGATTTACTACCCTGTAACACTTGGATCTCAGTGTTTTCGGTGAAGTAAGATAGTTCATCGGCAAGTTCTTTTGATCGGACGTACGCAAGCTCTGGGTCTGCTGCTCGGAAATGCCAGACAAGTGAGAACTCCTTTTCCTCTAAGAGAGACCCTGGTAGCCGGTCTTCATAGCCTTGGAGGGTGGGTCGGACCTTCTCTTTCCAGTTGCTCTCAGCCTTTATCGTTGGAGACCAGTCTTTGTCCTTTTGTCTGATCCAGGCTCCGTGCTCAGCGACGATTCCTATATTGAGAGTGCCGAACCATTCTTGCAATAGGCTTCGATTGCGTCCGCTGATTATCACAAGGTTATTTCGTGGATCTTCTGAGAGCGTATTGAGGACTGTTATGAGGGTCTTTTCGGGAACTGCTGTTTCGGGGCGCGCCTTGAATGGTGATAGTGTCCCGTCGTAGTCCAAGAACAATATTCTATTTTGTGAGGCATCATAATCTCTAATCATTTTTTCTCTGGTTGCTGCATCGAGAAGCTTAGCGCTGAATTTCTTCTGTTCTTCTTTGATCGAGTGCAGTTTGTTGGTGAAATCTTGCCCCCATTTGATGACATCGTAGCGCTCCAGTCTGGTCTGCATTGCCTGGTTGCGACGCGCTTGTTCCGATTCGGGCATTTCAAGCGCGGTCTTTATCGCATCAACTATCTCCGATGTATCGCTAGGGTTTATGATGAGAGCTTCGCCCAGCTCCCTGGAGGCCCCCGCCATCTCGCTGAGAATTAGGACTCCTTTCTGGTCTATTTTCGATGCAATGTATTCTTTGGCAACAAGGTTCATTCCATCTCTCAGAGGAGTTACTAACGCAACATCGCTGATCGAAAAAAGACTCAAAAGTTGATTGTAGGGCAGGAACCTGTACCGGTAAACTATAGGGGTCCAGTCAATGGTTCCGTATCTTCCATTGATGTTGCCCACCAGCTTGTCGATCTCCTCCTTCATCTGATCGTAGTGCTCTGCTCCAAGTCTTGATGGCACAACTGACAACACCAAGACAACCTTCCGTTGCCATTGAGGGTACCGCTCCAGAAATATCGCGTAAGCCTCTAGACGATGCTTGATCCCTTTGGTATAGTCAAGCCTATCCTGGGACAGTATTATCTTTCGATTCCCAAGTCTCTCGCGGAGCCCGTGACCCTCCTTCTGGATATCGTCGCTCGCAGCTGCACCACGAATCTCGCGATAATCAACACCCATTGGAAAGGTGTCAACTTTTATCGTCCTTTCTCCACCAAGAAGGACCTGGCCGAAGCTGTGTTCTTGGCCGAGAATTCGGAGTATGCATCTGAGAAAGTGTTGTGTGTAGTCTATTGTGTGGAATCCTATCAAATCCGCCCCAAGAATTCCTTCGAGTATTTCTTTGCGCCACTTGGTTGGGAGCGTTCGGAAGATGTCGTATGAAGGAAAGGGAGTATGGAGGAAAAACCCGAGTGACAAGTCTGGAAGTTTCTCTCTCAACAATCTAGGAAGAAGCATGAGGTGATAGTCGTGGACCCAGACCGTATCGTTAGGCTGGTACAGCTTCAGGACCGAATCTCGAAAGGCCTCGTTCACCTTCACATACTGAACCCAGTCTTCTTCCCGGAACTTGGCGTATGTAGGAAAATAGTGGAAGAGTGGCCACAGTGTGCTGTTGCAGAATCCACGGTAGAACTTCTCCATGGTCTCCGCGTCGAGAAAGACAGGTGATGCCCTTTGTTGGGCAGCCTTTGATCTCAACTGCTCCCGGAAACTCTCTTCAATATCTATGCCGGGCCATCCGATCCACAAGTAATCAGATTTGGACGGGCTTTGTCGGGCCCAATCGAGGTACGCCGTCAGACCCGAAACAAGTCCTCCTGGGCTCGCGTGGAAGACGAGCCTTTCGTCGCGCCTGCTAACCGTAAAGGGCAGTCTGTTAGATACGACTAGAAGAGTCATGCTCGTTGGTTCTTTCGGACTTTTCTTAGACCGGTCTAACTATCCATTAAGATTGTTAGTAACCCATCCTTAAACCAGCCGAGTTTAGGTTCGAACATGTCAATTCTGTCCCCTCTCAAAGGGTCACTACCCAGGATGCTCCCCTTGCAACAACTCGATTTATGTCCGAGCGCAAGGAAGAACGCAGTTCAAGGAATGACTCTTCTTGCCTCACAATGACCGCTTCGCTATTGCGTTCAGGTCAACGGTTTTCGATCCTACAACGATCGTCGAACTCGCTAAGAGACTAGATAACGTCCGGTCCTTATCCCATCTTTTCGTGCCGGAAGGTAGTCAAGGCGGCTTTACGTCACTCGACATTTGTTCTGGAAGCCTCGCCGTTTCAAGGAGGCTTCGCATTGGAAGCGGAGTAATTCGGATTCTTGAACACGAGCCAAGCCTTCTTGCAAGACGCCTCTTGACGCTCCAGGAACTATCGAATAACCGCTTCGTGCTGGGAATAGGAACTGGCCCGGCTGGTAGCAACCAGAAGCTTACGATTCAATCGATGCTTGAGAGGCTCCATTCAACGCGCGAGAGGTTCGAGAAATTTGTCGCTGGCTTGCCTGGGCTAAAGATGCCTGAGACGTTTATTGCAACGCTCCGCAAGGGAATTGCGAAAGCAGTTGCCGATCATCCCGATGGTATTCTTCTCAATTTCTGCCAACCCGAGCACGTGAGAGACATTGCCAGGGCCCTTGGTGAAAAACGTCGGGGCCTAATAGTATCTTGCTATCTGAAGATATTCTACTCGAGAAATATGGCAACTGCGCGGCAGATGCTCATAGAGGAGTTTGTGGGCTACGACCAGAACCCGAGTTATCACAAGATGTTCCAATTGGCTGGAGTTGCAGAGGAAATAGCCCGAGCGAGCTTGGCCCTACGCTCCAGTAAGAGCCCTGATCTCAGTGAGAAACTGCTGAAGATATCTCTCGCTAACCCGACAATGAAAGACCTTGAAGATTACGTAAGCGGCTTCAGGGCAGCGGGGGTTGACCTTCCATGTTTATACCCGTACTTCGAGCCTGGAGAGGATGAGGCTTTCAAGATGGGCAAGGTTGAGGAAATAGTCCGGCTCTGAACGACGACGTTGAGGCAGTCTTGATGCCTACTTTAGTTTCTTGGGGTCCCATTCGATAGAGTCGGCGTTTATCTTCTCTGCCTTAAGCGCCGTCTTCAGTCCGACCAGGACGCTCGTGAAGGTGTAGCCTGCTCCGAGACGGAGGACGTGGTGTACAACTGGTTGCTTGTGAAGCTGGTAGATTGAGTCTGAAGGGAAGGACGAGTTAAGCCAGAAGATTATCGGATTCTTGATCTTCCCATTGTACTGGACGAGTTGGCGGGCAAGAATATGGTTTGGTGGGTTATCGCGTGCATGGAGCCTCTCGTCAAACTCGAAGCTCTGCCCAACTTGAACCATGGCGGTTCCCCTCCGCGCATGCAACATTACTTGGGGAGATAGTACGCAGGCGGGACACTTGGATAGCCAGTCTCTCAACTGCTTCTCGAAAGACTCTACCGCGTCATCGAAAGAACTCATTCCTAGTTGGAGGGTGCCTCTTGATAATAGAGTTGTTGACAGGGTCAACATGGTAGATGTTATGTTCGTGGCTGGTCATCCGCCAACTAACGAAATGGAAGAACTTGGTCTTGCGACTGAGCATGATTAGTGCGGGGGGTGGGATTTCAGCACCAGTTTACCGGTACACATAAGCAGTCGCGGAAAACTTTGCCAGTACTTCCACGATCGTTCGATAATTTTGCTCGTCAACGACTGAGGTGCAAGGACGTCTCTTTCCTACTGGCAGCTTCCTGTGTCCGACAATGGTTCACGATCTGAGAGATCAGCGCCAAGCTGTTCGTAGTCGCCTCCGGTATGAAGAGAGTTGAAGATTGAAAAGCTGAAGATGTGGCAGATCCTTCACGAAGGATGTGTTGGGCCTGTCGTGAAGAGCAGCGAGTAGATAGGCGAGTTAGGCTTCTCTAGGAGGTGCGATGAGGGTTGGTTTCCCGACAGCTTTCTTGAACAGTTCTACGAATCGTTGGGCCGCTTCGTCGTCTGGAGGAGGAGCGGTCTTTCTAGGGAGTTTTGGACTGGTTTTCAAATCGTTTGGCAAGGCCGAACATTCCAAGGAACAGAGCCACTCCGGCTACTACATTGACTGCTGAAGTCGCAATCAACGTGACCACTCCAACCGAGTCTATCAGTGAAGCCAATTGATCAGCGGGCAGAGATAAGGAGAGGAAGAGAGAAACCACGTTTCTGACAGTCAAAATGGTGAACGCCACGATGATTAGTGTCCATGCGCGAAACGACCCGGTCAGCTTCGTCACCCGGTACGCATAGAAGACCACGCCCGCCTGAAGAATCAACTGGAAAACAGAGATGAAATAGAACGTCGGCAAAACAACAGGGTCAAGCATTCAATCTACGCCTTCTTCTGTTTCTCCGAGGCTCCGCGGAACATTTCCATGAACTTCTCTGACGCCACCTTTCTCGGCGAACCGCTAATGATCCCTTCGTAATTAGAGAACGCTGACTCTATCTTGATCCCTGCAGATGTTATTTCGTACTCTCTAAGCCTCTTGTCATGGTCACTGCCCCGCATCTTCAGAACGACCAACGCCTTGCGCATAGACGACTCGATCTCTACCGGTTTGAGCGCGACGATACAATCGACCAGGAAGCTTAACCCTACATCAGTTACGCTGAAGGACGCTCCGCTTATCTGAGGAGACTCCCAGAGCAGCACCGAGCTGATCCCTCGGGTCTTCAGGTATCTTATCACCCGGTACGCTTCCATTCTCATATCATCCTTCTTCACAAACATCTCCAGGTGACTGAGGGAGTCGATAACAAGCCGTCGAGGCTGAATGTCATGAAGGACGTCATCTAGCAGGCTGCCGTCGCCGGACTCCAGGACGAGATTTGGAGAAGTGCAGATTACACGGAACTTATCCTGCTCTTCCATCTTTCGCAGGTCCCACCCGAAATTCTTCGCATCCCTATAGATCTGGTCCGGGAGCTCCTCAAAGGTCACGTAGACTCCGGGTTCGCCTAGCTTGACTCCGCTGACAAGGTACTGAAGAGCGAGAGTTGTCTTTCCAGTGCCTGCGCTTCCAGCAAGCATCACCGCGTCACCTGGCATGAACCCTCCCCTGAGCATCTCGTCAAGCTCGACGATCCCAGTCTTGACCCGAAGACCTTCCTCCACTTTGCTGGAGAACAGATCGAAAGCTGAGGCTCCGGTTTTGGAACGTGGTGCAGTCATTTCTCTCCACCTATCCTGATGGTTTTAAGGTGGTTTGCAACTGACTCCAGAAGCTCCCGGTCTTTTGCCCGGTCTAGGAATACAACCTCGGAGGCTCCAATCCTCTTCTGCCTCAAAACCCCCAATTCCAAGAGTTCCCTGAGTTCCGAGATAACCGTAACGGTTGTTCTCCCGATCCTGCGGGCTATCGCATCGACTGTGTCGATGAGCCCGGGGTTCTTGTGAAACAGGACTAGAAGGTCGCCTCTAATCTCTGACCCGAGCAGTGTCAACAAGATCTCGGATCCGCTCATTTCATCCGGCTCTCCACGAAACAAACTTCCCTTGCGATTTCCAGAGATTTCTCGTAGTCAAGTCTCGCTTCCGAGTTGTACGGTATGCCCAGTTTCCGGTTGAGATCTTTGACGACGATCCTTTCAAGAACGGCTGCTCCGTTACCGAACAGCGATTGTAATTTTCGATCAAATTCTTTCGAGTTGCTCGCGTCGTCAAGCAGCCCTTTCGACGCGAGAATTTCCAGCACATTATGGCCCAACGCATTTCCAACGGCTTCGCGAACCGTGCTTACGAGCACAGAAGAGAATGCTTTCTCTGCGGCGAACCTTTGGTCAAGATCCATTGACCTCGAAGCTGATCCGAAATTACCGTGAGGATTGGTGGGGCTAGACTCACGCGTTCGCATCGCCATGGGCATCATTTCTTGCCCTGCTGCTGGGCTGAAAGATGAAGTGGTTGTAACCTAGCCTTCGCCCTTCATGTACAAGCCTTTTCAATCTTGTATTACACGGCAAGAAATTCGAAAGGAACAATCGGCTGGGGCATCCCCGCCTAACGAATTGAGAACGGCTGGCTTGGTTGCCAATGGCATACTATCTGGCTATCCGACGCGTTCGAAATGACGAGTTACAACACGCGTATTCTGTTGCATGAAAGTAGTATCATTTGACCAGGAAGATGCTTTGCGCTCTCCTCTAACGGAAATTTTCTATGAGACTCTCGGATACTGTTTTGGAAAGGCCTTGCTAGAAACGCTTGGGCCCACGGTGCAGGCAGCTGTCTATGATCTGCTTCGACGTGGTGGGATCCCAAAAGAAGATGTTTCCAACAGGTTCGATGACGTCGTACAGGCGTTAACGAACGGGTTGGGAGCCTGCTCCCGAGTCGTGGTACACAGGACTATGGTCGAGATGTTCAAAGAGTATTCCCAGAGACTCGACTTCTCCTACACGGACTCCCTCAGAGATCGGCTTGCATTGTTGAAGGAGGCCGTAGTCTCGAACCATGTCCTCCCTCAGAGACTTCACGATATGTCCACATTCGACGCCGTGGAGCACCCTGAGTGGTCTGAAGGATCCGGTGCCCCTACTGGTCACGAATACAGCAGCCTGTACCGCATGAAAAAGGGAGTCAAGACCTCCTAGATGTAGACATGTCCGTAGTAGATGGCGAGGCTGACTCTGGAGATTATGACGACTAGAACAAGGAGGACTACGGCAATGATCGTCCGGCCGCTTCTTCGAGAAGCCCTGGCGGTTCGTCAGATCATGAGGAGGTAGGATTTAGACCCGACCCGACCATGACGGTCGAGGTGCTAAGTCAGAAATCTCGCCTTATGTTTACCCG
>Ga0209237_1000260_pt1 | contig 28360 bp, 24 predicted proteins | sample GraSoi013_1_40cm_2_FD_185820 | JGI IMG/M metagenome (GOLD analysis project Ga0209237, IMG submission 185820) | Grasslands soil microbial communities from the Angelo Coastal Reserve, California, USA - Sample 10_02_2013_1_40cm (SPAdes) (version 2) | ecosystem: Environmental > Terrestrial > Soil >...
TCGCGCAGTTGAGCGGTCGCGCGAGGCGGAGGAGCCCAGCCATGCCGCCGCTGTACGGCGGGAACCCCTACTAATCGTTACCCATTCGCGGTATCGAGAATGGAATCATCGGGAGGCGCATCGGAACGCTTATCGTACCTTCGCTCAATCTATTCCGCAACCCACCGGTCTGTCGCGGGACTCTGCCCAGGATCCCACGCCAATCGGGTCCGGGCGGAGGCACACATATGCTCGAAGGGAGCGAGTCGTCGGTCGGGTTTCTTCGATCGTCGAAGGTACGGAACGCGGAGAACGCCATCGGCCAGTTGGAAGGTCTCGTGACCGTGTTGCGGCTCACACAGGCCGACATCAAGCCCGCGGAAGAGGCGCTGCAAGTCGCGAAGCAGTTGTTCGCCGGCGGCCAGTACGCGAAGGCGTTTCACGCTGCGAAGCGGGCGGAGTCCCTCGCAATCATGCTCGACGAACGGTTCGGCGGATACCAGCAGGCCGCGACCGCGTTGCGGGTCCGCATCCAGTCGATGCAACGGCTCGGCCTCCGCGCGGATCTCCTCGAGGCGATCCTCACCCGAGCGGAGGAGAAAGTCCTCTCCGGGACCTGGGAAGAGGGGATGTTCGTGCCGAACTACGTCGAGGCGCGCCGGCTCCTCGAACGCGCGGAGCAGGAGGGCCGGGCGTTCCAGCACAAGGCGGAGCGCGCGTCGAACGGGATCTTCATGGCCGAGCTCGCGATCGAATCGATTGGAGAAATCAAAGGCCCCACCGATCCGATTGCATTCGTCCATGGAGCGACGCCCGGACTCGAAGGATTGCTCCAGGACGCGACGAAGGAGCTCGCCCTCGGCAACGCGGACGGCGCCGCCGAGGTTGCACGGGACATCGTTGCGAAGGCGGCGCACCTGAAGAAGCGATACGCCGAAACCGTGAAGTCACTCGACGGGACGGAGGCGCAGATGGCCCAGTTGCGGGGCGAAGGGATCCTCACGAACGGCACGGAAGGGGAAATCCGAATCGCGCGGGAGACCCTCGAGAAAGGACTCGTCGAACCGGCCGCGGCGATGGCGGCCCGCCTGCAGGGAGAGGTCGAGGCGATCGCGAACGCGTACCGCAAGGCGACGCTCGGCCTCGCCGATGCGGAGATCCTGTACGGCCGGCTCCAGTCGGAAGGCTTCCAGTCGTACGAGGCGGAAGTCGCGATCCGCGACGCGCGTCGGCTCGTCCGGGAGGCGAACTACGCACGCGCGGTCGAGCACCTCGAGCGGGCCCTCCATGCGTTTGCCCGCCGGACGAACGCCCGAGAGGCGCTCGCAAAGGCGATCGAACTGACGCGGAAGCGCGTGCAGCTCCTCCAAGGAAGCGGCCTGACGTTCATGCCGGACATCCAAGAGGTCTTGACGAGGGCCGAGCGGGAGTTCCAGCAAGGGAACTTCTCCGGGTCGAGCGAGGACCTTCGGATCGCCACGGTCCTGTTGGGCCAAGCGGCGCGTCCGGCGACCGGGACGAAGTGAACCTCGAGCTTAAGCCGCGGCCGGGATTCTCGTCGTCGACATGGGAGAGCAGTACTTCGCGCGGCGGCCTGCTTCGCGGCGTCGACCCGCGGAATTCCATGTGTCCGTCCGAGGCCATGCGTTCAGGTTCCGCACGGATGCGGGCGTCTTCTCGCGAGGCGAACTCGATCGCGGGACGGAGCTGCTCCTCGCGGCCCTGGAAGTTGGGCCGTGTGAACTCATCATGGACCTCGGGTGCGGATATGGCGCGCTCGGGATTGTCGCGGCGCGGCTCTCCGACGGCGGGCGCGTCATCCTGACGGACGTAAACGAACGGGCGGTTCGGGCAGCGCGCGAAAACCTCTCGGTGAACGGGATTGCGAACGCGGAGGTGCGGCTCGGAAACCTATACGAGCCCGTCGCCGAGATCGTCTCCAACCCGCCGATCCGCGCAGGTCGTGACGTAGTGGACCGGATTATCTCGGATGCGCCGATGCACCTTCTCGACGGCGGGAGCTTGTGGCTCGTCGCCCGCACCCGGCAGGGAGCAGCCTCGATTCAAAGGCGCATGGCGGCGGCCTTCGGCACGGCAACGGTCGTACGTCGAGGAAGCGGCTTCAAGGTCCTACGGTCGGCAAAGAAGGAGAAATGAGACGGTGCGCTCAAACCCAAACGTCGCGCGCACCCGTCTGCGCCCGGTACGAATCGAGGATGCGTTTCCGTTAGTCCCGCTTTTCGAGGCGTTCTACGGAACGTACTTCGGCGAGGCGGTTACCGAGACCGCGATCCGACGCCGACTTCGACAGGCGGAGGGTCACGAGACCGTGGTGGTCGCAGAGGTCGGGAATCGGCTGGCCGGATTCGCAAGCCTGCGGGTGACGCCCTCTCTCGATCTCGCACCGCTTGCGGAACTCACGGAGGTGTTCGTTGCCTCGGAGTTTCGGCGGACCGGTTTGGCGTCGAAGCTCGTGAAGCACTTGGAGACAATCGCCCGGGACAGGGGAGCCTCGGAACTCGTCGTCCTCACATGGAAGAAGAACGCGGAGGGCCTTGCTTTCTATCGCTCCGCCGGGTTCGGAGAAGAGGCGGTCGCGATGCGGAAGACGCTGAGTCCGCCGGAGAATCCCTGACTTTTGCGATTCTTCTCCCGGAAACGAAGCCGCGGATCGAGTGACGGGCTCTCCGCAACTCGGGGCCGCGCTCCTTAACCCTTAAATACGTCGTGAAGTTTGGACACCCATCCCATCCGGGGATTTCATCAATGCCTGAGGAGAAGCCAAGCCCTGAAGCCGAAGCCCCACCGGCCCCGGCGAAGCCCGGGAAGGGCGAGCGGCCCGCGAGGAAGAAGGACGAGCCGAAAGAGGAGCCGAAAGCGCCCCGCGCGCCGAAGAAGCTCGAGGGCGTCAAGGAGGACTTCCGGTACATCGTCCGCATGGCGAACACGGACCTCGACGGCACGCGGTCCGTCGCGTACGCGCTCACCGCGATCTCCGGCGTCGGGATCCGCGTCTCCGAGGCCGTCATCGACCTCGCCGGCGTCTCGCGGACGGAACGCCTCGGCAACCTATCGGAGCAGGATACGGACAAGATCGAGGCGACCCTCGGCAACCTCGGCGAGACGTTCCCGCATTGGATGGTGAACCGGCCGAAAGACTGGGAGTCGGGACTCGACCTCCACGCGTTCGGTCCCGACGTCGAGGTGCGGCTCCGGGACGACATCAACCTGATGAAGATGATCCGATCGTACAAGGGTGTGCGCCACGAGACGGGCCAGAAGGTCCGCGGGCAGCGCACGCGGTCCAACGGGCGGACCGGCTTGACGGTCGGCGTGACGAAGAAGGCCGCCCTCGAAGCCGCGAAGGCGAAGAAGGCGGAGGAAGCCGGCGGCAAGAAGGCGGAGAAGAAAGAAGAAAAGAAGGAAGAGAAGAAGGAACCGGCCAAGGTGTGAGTCGTTGGGCGACCCGAAGTTCTCGCGTGCGAAGTTTGAGCGGCCTTCCCACCCGTGGGAGGCGGAGCGCATCAAGGCGGAGAACGAGCTCCTGAAGAAGTACGGGCTGAAGAACAAGAAAGAGCTCTGGCGCTCCCAGTACGTCCTGCGGCGATTCCGCCAGCGGGCGCGGGAACTGCAGGCGCGCGTCCGGCAGAAGGACAAGCAAGCGGAGAAAGAACGGGAGCAGCTCCTCCGGCGGCTCGGACGCCTCGGGCTCCTGCCGCTCGACGGCACGACCCTGGACGACGTCCTCGCGCTCGACGTGGAAGCGATCCTCTCTCGAAGGCTCCAGACGCTCACGTTCCTCAAGGGCCTCGCCTTCACGCCGCGCCAGGCGCGGCAGTTCATCGTCCACGGCCACGTGGCCGTCGGCGGACGGCGCGTGACGATCCCCGGCCTCCTCGTGAGCCGGACGGAGGAGAACGTCATCACGTACGACGAGCGCTCCGCGATCTCGAGTGACTTGCATCCGGTCCGGCAGACGGGACAGCCGCCCGCACCGCCCGCCGCGGAAGGCGGGGAGGATGAAGGCCCCGAGCTTCCGGACGAACCCGGTGCCCCGACGCCGAACGACGCGCCGAAGGGGGCCTGATCATGCCGCGCTGGGGCGTCGCCCACATCTTCGCGTCGTACAACAACATCATCATCACGCTGACCGACATCACGGGCTCCGAGACGATCACGAAGGCGACGGGCGGCATGGTCGTCAAGGCCGCGAAAGACGAGGCGTCGCCGTACGCCGCGATGAAGGCGGCAGAGCGCGTCGCCGATGCGGCGAAGGAGAAGGGGATCGACTCGATCCACGTGCGGGTGCGCGCGCCCGGAGGCAACAAATCGAAGTCTCCCGGACCCGGGGCCCAAGCCGCGATCCGCGCTCTCTCCCGTGCCGGCCTGCGGATCGGTCGCATCGAGGAAGTGACGCCGGTGCCCCATGACGGCACGAAGGCGAAAGGCGGCCGGCGTGGGCGGAGGGTCTAGATGAAAATCAAAGTCCTGTCGAAATCCGACGACGCGATGCGGCTCCTTCTCGAGGAAACGGAGCCCTCGTACGCGAACGCCCTCCGCCGGGTGCTCGTCGCAGACGTCCCGAAGATGGCGATCGAAGACGTCGAGTTCCACCTCGGACCGATCCGCGCGGACGACGGCAAGGAGTACGAGAGCGTCGGGCCTCTGTTCGATGAGATGATCGCCCACCGCCTCGGCCTCGTCCCGATCCCGACGGACCTCGCGCTGTACAACCGCCGGGAAGACTGCCCGACGTGCCACGGCGAAGGATGCCCGAACTGCACGATCATCTATTCCGTCAACAAGCGGGGCCCCGGGGTCGTGACGTCCGCGGACCTCGAGCCGATCGGCGACTCGAAACTGCGTCCGAAGGACGCGAAAATCCCGATCGTCAAGCTCGGGGACGGCCAGGCCATGTTGATCTATGCGACCGCGGTCCTGGGCACCGGGAAGGAGCATGCGAAGTGGCAGTCGACCCACGGGGTCGGCTACCGGTACTACCCGATCCTGAAGGCCGGCACGAAGACGATCGACCCGCTCGACCCGAGCGTCCCGTACTGCGAGACCCACATGCAGTCCACGTCGACGGAGGAGGAAGAGACGCTGGAGCTTTCCGCGGACTGCGTGACGTGCGCGAAGTTCCGGGAGCAGTACAAAGTCGAGTCCGTGAAAGCCGCGAACGATCCGACGCGGATCGTGATGGAGTTCGAGACGGATGGATCCATGACGACGAAGTCGGTCTTGCTCGCGTCCCTCGACATCTTGGGGAAGCGGTTTTCCGAGCTCGCGACCCAAGCCACGGCCCTCGCCTGAGCCGCTGTCCGTCTCGTTCCTTGGTTCGACAGGTTTTAATAAGATTACTATCCATATAGTATTCATATGGAGCTTGGCGAACTGGAACTGGCCGTCCTGCGGTCCGTCCGCAATCTGGGGTCCGCGACATCGGGAGCGATTTTCGAGGAGGTCCGAAAATCCCGCGACGTGGCTTACACGAGCGTGACGACGACCTTGTATCGGCTCGTCGACAAGGATCTCATCGCGATCCGGAAAGAGAGCGAGAAGAAGATCTACTATCGGGTCAAGGAGGGCCGGGCGTATCGGAAAGCGATGGCCTCGATGATCGATCGGGTGGTCGACACGTTCGGCGGGGCCGCGGTTTCTTATCTGTTGGAGAACCCTGGCCCGCTCCCGAATCCTCAGATGTCCTCCTTGCGGTCACAGGTCGAGAAGAGGAGGTCCAGGGAGAAGCGGGATGGCTAGCCTGCTGGAAACGATTAGGGAAGCCCTCCAGGCCTACTGGCTCTCGCCTCTGTCGTTGACGGTCCTGGCAGTTTGCGGCGCCTCAATCGGAACTCTCCTCTATGTTTTCATTACGAACGCGCGGAACGCGAAACTCCGCGTGAGCCTGCTCACCGGACTGTATACGTTGTCAATCTTTTTCTGGGCTTTCGTTGCGACCTCATTTGTCTTGTGCGTCTCGCAAGCCCGCATGGTCGCGTACGCTCGGAACGGAGTCTCGCTCGCGGTGTTCGGTGCCGTCGTCGGAGGGCTGGCTGCCTCGGCGGTCATCTCCTTCGTCGTGTGGCGCTATGGGAACGCCACGGTAATCCGGAAGTTCGCACCGCGGAACCCGGAACCGAGTGAGGCATGGCTGCATGAGTATGTGGACCTGCTGGCGGAGTTCGAACGCGTCCCTCGGGTGAGAGTCCGGATTGTGGACTCGAACGATGCTCTGGCCATGGCGGTTGGAGGCAAGGATCGAAGCATCCTCATCTCCCGAGGTCTGCTCGCGCTTCTCGAGCGAGACGAAGTAGAGCCCGTCGTCGCGCACGAGCTGATGCATCTCAAACACCATGACGCTGAATTCAAGGTCTTCTCCCGAGTCCTCTCTCGAATTCTGTTTTTCGACCCGTTCAGCAAATTCTTCGATCCTGCCGTGCACCGCGAGCGGGAATATCTGGCGGACGAAATGAGCGGGCGATCGACGGGGAAACCTGCCGCGCTGGCGTCTGCGATTCTCAAGATCGCGGACCGGGGTGCGCCAACAAAGGCCACCTGGGGCTTGAGCATCTATGCGCCGGGCCGGGGGGTTTTCAGCCGCTATCCACCCCTCAACGAGCGCGTCCACCGACTCCTTCTCCTCTCCGATTTGCTCGCAACCCGATGAGACACCGGGTCAGCGCGACCTGCCCACCCGTGTGAATCGAACCCTCTCGGCATCCTTGGTTGGGTCGGAGGCGTTCGGAGGCGACCCAAACGAGAACGAATCGACCGCCGTCCTCGCGTCAGGAGCGTGGAGGGAGGCTGCCACTTGGCTTGTCTCGCCGGCAGGAAACGCAAAGGCGGACATCATGTCGTTTGCGTTGGCCTCACGAGACGTCAACGCCAAGAGGTTCCAGTTTGTTGCGATGAACTTCAGGATCGACGTGTGATCCATGACATCGCGGTCGATGTAGCCCCGCTTCGAGAAAGGCGACACGATAAGCATCGGGACACGGAAGCCATAGCCCCACTCATCGATCTGAGGCGGAGGAACATGATCGTAGAACCCGCCAGATTCATCCCAGGTAAGGAACACGGCACAACTTGGCCACATCGGGCTCGCCATGATGGAGTCGATGATGCCGGCTGTCCAGCCTTGCCCCTCGGTGACGTCTCCGGGTGGATGTTCGCTGATCTTGAGAGAGTCGGCCAGGAATCCATTGGGATCGATATATGTGACCGAGGGTAAACGGCCCAAGTGGATGTCGGAAGCGACAGTGTCCAATTGCACTACTTTGGAGGACAATGCAGCGTTCGCCGCGACATGTGGGAGCTGGAGTGGAGTTGGTGTTTCACCATCATTCGTAATCCCGTAGTACCGCCAAGAAATTCCCCGCGCCTCGAGCTCATCGAAAATCGTCGTGACATCAATTCCGGAACCGTACAAGGGATTGTTGGCGAGTCCGCCAGCGGTTCCGGCAATCGAGAAAAGACGGTTCGGATCCGTAGGTCCTAGCACCGATGAAAAGTAACGGTCCGCCAGCGTGAAATTTCCCGCAAGAGACCAATAGTAGGGGATTTGACGGTCATCGTAGTATCCCACCGAAATGTTCCCCAAGCCTGGGAAGACACGCTCGGCAACCGCCGCAAAGAGATCGTTCTTTCCGCCATCGAAGGCTTCGAGCATATCGGCACGAGAGTGGGGGAGGTCGAAGGTCCACGTCGTGTCCAGCCAGTGAGGCTTCACCGTGCCTCCCGCTCCATCGGGGAGGGATGCATTCTCCGGAATTCCATCCGCGCCGGGGTAGGTTCCGAAGTAGTTGTCGAAGCCGTGGTTTTCCTTCATAATGACGATTACGCGCTGGATGGACGTCACTCCCGGGACGAGCGTAGGCGTCGGCAAGGACGTTGGGGGAGCCCGAGACCAGAGTTCATAAGAAATGCTAGCAATCGAAACAGAGACGATCGCTGCCAATGCCAAGAGGTGCACCGAGGGCCGACGCAGACGGCGCCAACCTCGTTCGACCCGGAACGTGACCAGCCTTCCCCTCACCCCAGTCTCCAGCACAATCCCACTCGCGTTGGCTGCACCTCTGAGCGACGCAATGGGAACGCCGCGCGACCAAATTATGGTTGGCCCCCGGAACCGGTCTCATCGATGCCGCGGAGCGATCAAGCTGGATTCGACTTGAGTCTGCCCTGGTGGCCGGGAGTATCGCGCGATTCCAGAGGGGCCACAGCACGACCAGCACAGTTGCTGCCCGAAGCCCCATCGGCGAGCACCTGTTCGGGTGGGAAAAAGCATTTATACTATCCAAATAGTAACTGAGCGGAGGGGAAGGAAGGCTAAGGTCTTGTCCCAGACGCAGCCCGCGGAACCGCCGACGTTATACGGAGACCTTGCGGAACGCGCCGGAGAGACGCTAAAAATCATGCACCGGTGGGGATACGCTCCGCGAATCGAGGTCCTCTCCGAGCAGCTCCTCGGCGGACCCGCGAGCGCCGACCACCTGCATCGCGAACTGGAGGCCCTACCGGACCTCGTCGTGCAGGACGGATTTGTTAGTCTGAAGGGGTATGCGGACCTCATCCGGAAGTCGCGCAGCCGGGTCGATTCTCATGAAAGTTTTCGAACCGATGCGCTTGCGACCGCACACGCCTTCGCCGCAGCCCTCGCGAGTTCATGTCCAATGGTCGTTTGCATCGCCCTCTCAGGCTCTCTTGCTTCGGGCGGTTACGGTCCGGAAGATGACATCGATTTCGATCTCATCGTCCAGCCCGGGACGAAATACATCTGCTATCTAGTGGCTCATCTCATCGGCCTCAGGTTCAGCTGGAGGTACCGGCATCTCCGACTCGACGAAGTCCACCACACGCCATTGTTGCCGAAGATCGCGTGCATAAACGTCGTGTGGCCCGAGGACCAGGCAAGACCGTTCGTGCGCCGAGACGAGGACATGGCCTTCGAGCTCATGCGATGCTCACCCCTCCTGGGAGTCGAGGCGTTCCGGATGGCTCTTCGTGCCAATCCGTGGATTCGGGATTACTTCCCGCAGGTGTACGACCGCGTCTGGACCGAAGCAAAGCGCGAACCAACGAACCTTTTGGGTCGGATCCTTGCTGGCGTCGGCCACAGTCCGAGAATGCTTCGACTCGTGGAGGCCGCAAGCCGGCGAATTCTTTGGGTCCTGTATCGCTTCGTGCAGCACTCCCGGCGCGGCAACGAGGCAGCCGTCACACGCATGGAGTTCTTGCGCAAGGTGAAGTTCCCCTACGAAGCCTTTCAAGATTAAAGGGCGAATCCGCCTTTCCCTTTGACCGAAATGGATTCCATGCTCCAGACGGCGGCGCTCGTTGCGGCGGCTTACGCAACCCCCGTCTTGTTCGGGCTGGGTGTGTACCTCGTATTTGCCCGAAAGCCGCAGCGTGCGGAAGCCGCCGCCGTTTCTTGGGGAGCAGGTTGGGCCGCAGTGAACCTGGTTACATTCACCGCGAATCAGGCTTTCGGTGCGCGGCTTGACGGAACATTCTACGCGGTGACCGCAGCGACGCTCGCCGCCGCGGGCTTGGGATTGGTCGCGTACCGGAGAGAGAGGCTCCGCACTCTCTTGCGATTGCCCCTCCTTCCCCCGGATCTCAGGAGTGGCTTCGGCCTCGCAGCGCTCGTCTTGCTCTCCGGGTTCCTGCTCCTAGTTCTGTACAAAGCAATCATCGTTTGGCCGGCCGCTGCGGACGCGCTCATTTACCATATGGCGCTTCCGAAAGAAGCGTTCCAGAGCGCCACGCTTCCATTTCACGCGGGAGTCGACATGATCGACATCGCCTCGACGTATCCCGATCTGCTGGTCACGCAGCAGCTTTGGATCTATCTCGGCACTGCGACATTCGATTCTGTCTTCGTCCGGCCGATTGTTCCGGTGTATGCGATCCTCTTGTTCGTCCTGATGTTCTTCGATGCTCGACGCTGGTTTGGAGTTGCCACGGCAATCACCTCAACCGCGGCGTTGGCATCGATTCAAGGTCTCACGGCCACGACGACCATTCTGTTTGACGAGATCTTGTTGGCCTTCTACGGATATTTGGCTCTTCGGCTCGCTGTCGATGCCTCGCAGCAACACGGCTCCTGGATCCCGTCGGGCCTATTCGCGGGCTGTGCGGGGCTTGTAAAATACCAAGGGTTTGCTGCCTTCGCCGCCCTGGGCGCTGCCTTACTCGTGGTAGATCTGTGGTCCCAGCGAGCTAAGGCAAATCACACGCCGTCCCGACAGTGGCACGTTCCGCTGAAACGTCTCTTAGGATTTTCTATGGCTGGACTCGTAGTCACTGCGGTGTTCCTGGCTCGCAACACGGTCCTTCTCGCAAATCCCTTCTACCCGTATTTCTTCGGCGGGGTGGACACCCAGGCAACCGCTTACTACTACGAGATCTTCACGCCTGATGTCATCACGCAGATCTGGGGCTTCGAGGCCGTCGCGCTCCTGTCCACAGTGGTCATCGGATGTCTGCTCCTGGGCTTGTTCCGCGTCCGGGCGTGGACTAAGATCGAGCGACTCCTGTTCCTGTCGAGCGTCTTCTACCTGCCGCCATACCTCTACTACCCGCTCCCGAGCCAGCACATGCGATACCTCGCGCCGGTCCTGCCAGCGATGGCCGTCTTTGGAGGCCGCCAACTCGTTTGGTGGAGTCGCGAAGCCCGAACCCCGCAGAAAATCGCGGGCGGCGCCCTTTTCGCGGGACTGGCTGGCGTGGTTGCCGCTCTAGCCACGCAATGGCGGTTTCAGTCGCCCTACATCGCAGAGTATGCTCTGGGAGCGGCTGGTGTATTCGTAATCCTGATGGCGTTGATTACGGCCCTTGTCGTCGTAGCGGCCTTCGCCTCGGGACGAGGGCGGACCGCGGTGACGCTGGGGATCAGCCTCATCCTGTTCGCTCCGGGCGTGTTCGCCGTCGCGGCGGAACAGTGGGAACCCCGCCAAAACGTCTGGCAAGTCGATCTGCTCCCTCATTCCGAGGATGCATACTTGAGTGAACGACTCGGAAGCGACTGGGCGATGTGGAAGTGGATCAACGAGAAGCTTCCACCGAACTCGACCCTGCTGAGCTTTGAACCGCGGCTGTTCTACATCAACATCCGAGTTCTCTTCGCGGCGTCGCATGAGCTCACGCCCACGCTGAACATGACCCTCGACCAAGCGGTGGCGTTCCTGCACACGCTCGGCGTGCAGTTCGTGCTGAACTCGATCCTGGCGTCCGGCCCCTTGGCCAACCAGATCTTCTGGAGGCGTTCCGTCTTGTATCAAAATCTCGGCAACCAAACCGTATTCCGGCCGTTCCACATCGAAGGCGCCACTGTCCTTTACCAGCTAGCGTAGGTCGAGACGCACACGCTCCTACAACGTCGCGAGGAGGACGATCTCCTCCCCCACGTCGCGGCCGACCGTGCAGAGAAACGCTTCTTGCGCGATGAAAAGACGACTTCCGAAGCTGCGGCCATGGGATGCGGTGTCGAGGCTCGCCCCGAGAGACTTTCGAAGGGATCGGCTCGCGTCGAAGACGCCTTGCGCAATCCGCGGGGAGGTGTGCGTGTCCACGATGGTGAATCCCGCGTTCTCGACGCAGGTCGCGAGCGTCGAAGGAGTGAAAAGATGAAGATGCCGCGGTGGTTCCAACGACATCCACAAATCACGAAATCTCGCATGACCCAAGCTGTCGAGGTTCGGGGTTCGGATTGAGAGGACGCCACCCGGTTTCAGGGCAGAACGGGTCACGCCAAGTACCCGGACGGGTTCGCGGACATGCTCAATGACGTGTTGCATGGTAATTGCGTCGTACGTGTCCGGGAGGTCGACTTCTTCGATGTTGCCCTCGCGAATCTCGAGATCGTGCCGTTCCCTCGCCACTTTCGCGGCCTCACGGCTCGGCTCGACTCCGGCCACAGTCCACCCGATCGAGCGCATCAGGACCAGGAAGGATCCATCTCCACACCCCACGTCCAGGAGGTGACCTTGGTCTCGCCATCGGATTGACATGACAGCCCCTTCAAGGATCTCCATGAGTGGCGGCACGAGCGGGAGGGCCCGCGCGAAGAAGGTGGCGGCGTGCGAATTCGCCGCAGCGGGGTATCCCATCGCCGCGAGTGCTCCCTGGCTTGCGACATCGACGATGCTTCGTCCCGTGGACCCGTCCCAGGCGGAGCCGCCCCGATGGAAGACCGAGTCATACTGCTCCCAATATGACGGGTATAGCTTCTCGAGTTCCCCCGTTTCCGGCATGGGATCGAGCCAACCGTGACCACACGATCCACACCGGCGCAGGGACCATCGGCCCGGAGCCTTGAAATTGCGGTCCCGAAGGTCCCGGTAGAGCAGGAATCCCGGACTGCTGCACAGAGGACACGTAGCCGCCTCTCTGACACGGACACCCTCGTTATCCCACGTACCGTTGGGCGTGCCGCGTTCCCTCAGACGACCCCTCTCCCTCTCCGGAAGGTCAGCCGTTCCCACACCCCCTTCAGAAATTTCGTAACCTCGCCTTCCCCCGTCGCGGACCGGATGGCTTGGCGGAGGAGGAGCACGACCCAACACCAGGAAGCGAGCGCGAGGACGATTCGTAGGATGGGCTCGTACGGGAAGTGGGGGATGAGCCACGCGAGGCTGGCGGAGATCGTGAGTATGGGGAGGAAAAATGAGTAGTGAGCGACATTCACAACGCCCGCCAGGGCAACGACACCGCTGAAGGCGAGGACCCGCTGCCAGGGAGTTCGGCCCAGCGCGGCATTCAAGGTGAGGAACGGAATCGACCAGAGGATGTATTGGTCGTTCACGATGCGGAACAGTGTGTAGAACGTCAGCAAGGCTACGAGGCAGAGATCAATCCAGTACGCCGGAGAATCGCCCGCGTCTCGCCGTGTCCCGGCGACCCAGCTTACGACGGCGATGACGATCGCAATCGACGCGATGTTGAGACCCGCGGCCCATGCTGGAATGTTCCCGAGGCCCGCGAGATTCCCGACGAGCCAGATGCTCAGGTTCCCGACGAAGACGCCACCCGTCGGACTCAGAACCCCTTTCGCATACGCCATCCAATCCAGGAAGGCGTAAGGCGCCGATACCGCCGCAAGCACTCCCACCATCGTGAAGAGGAGTCGGCCCACGAATTGGCGACTCAGGCGATTGCGGTAACCCAAGAGCAAGGCGAACAAGAGCAGGATCGGGAAGTCCTTCAGGGCCACCGCGAGCCCGAAGCCCAGGCCCGATAGGACCGGCCGACGCTCAAGGAACAGGAGCGTGCCGGCGAGGGCAAAGTAGGTCGGCAGGACATCGAAGGTCCCCCAGATACCGGAAATCCAAAGGACGTGGGGATTGAGGAAGAAGAGGACGGCCGCCATGTTCGCCCGATCCGGCCGTTTGAACGTCTCGGCCACCACCCGACGGATGAGCAGGGCGAGGAAGCAGTCGAAGACGATCAGCGGCGTTTTCACGATGGTGTGAAAAAGCCAGTCCGCGATGAAAGGAGCGCCGACGTCTGCCCCCAAAATTGTCTGGGCGAGGGAGGCCGGCATCGGATGAGCGCCGAGGGGGCCTGCGAGTTGTTGATATAGTACGGTCGCCACCCAGAGGAACGCCGCCCAAGCGGGCGGGTAGGCGTAGTACGTGACCCCGTAGAAGTTTCTCCCGGCCACGATGCTTTGCCCCGTGTCGAAGTAGACGGACATGTCGAAGGGATGGCCCGAGATCGGTGCGAGGGCGATCCGGAGAACCAGGCCGCTTGACATCGCGAGTACGAAGATCCGTTTCTGCATCGACCCCTCATATCCTACCGGACCTGAGAACCTTGACCACGTCTCGGAGCCAGACTGCCGCGGACCGGGTAGCGCCTCCGCCGACCGCCTTCCGGTCCGCTACGTAGGGGTTCTCCAGGAAACGGACGATCGCCGAGTTCGCCGTTGATGGATGGAACGGACCGGCGAGAAGCGGTTCAATTTGGGCACGGGCTCGCGCAATGGCGCCTGGGTCGTCCAGGAGATCCTGGATGACGTCTGCCAAACTCGCCCCGTTTGGCTCGTATCGAAAGCCCGCCCCGGCCTCGAGGATCATCGCGGAATACTCGTCCCTGCCGCTTGCGATCACCGGGAGACGGGCCCAGAGGTAGTCCACGATCCGCGTCCGAGAGCTGAGCTCGTCCTCAATTGTTGCTGGCGCAACGGACAAACCGACGTCTGCCCGAAGGTACGCGCCCACGCGTTTCGCGAACGGGACGACTCCGAGGAATTCCAGGATATTCCGCCCGGCTTCTCCGGCCAACGCCCGCCGGACAGCCTGCTCGGATTCAGGCATTCGCGGATTCCCGCCGAGGACGAGGATGCGAAGCGACTCCCTCGCCTTAGGATCAAGACGCTCGAGTGCGTTCGCAAGCATGCCGTGGTCATACCAGGGGAGGAAAGCCCCGGCGAGGAGAAGAACGAGTGGCCTGGAAGCCCGCTCCAACCTCAGCGAGGGCGGATCTTGCGGCGGGGTCATCCGCGCGACGTGGATCAGCGGGTCGTCTTGTCGAAAGTCACCCATGGACAACCGCCCCGACGCAGCCAGTAGGCCGAGAAGGTAGTGCCGTTCCCGCTCGGTCGTCGTGACAAACAAGTCCCCGAACCAGAAAGAATCCAATTGGAGTCGAAGGAGGTACGCCGGCACGTGGCCTTCCTCAACGAATCTCTCCATGAGTCCGGGTCCTACGAAGTCGAGAATTGTCGGGATCCTTCGGTTTGACTTCCCGAGGAAGATCGTCGCCGACCAAGGTAGATACAGGACATCCGGATCGAGCTCATTGATCCTCCTCGCAATCACTCGCGGTGCATGATGGGGGCGCTCAACTCGCAGGAGACCGGAGGTGACCGGGGCGAGATTCCTTGCACCCTCATGGAAACTCTCGTAGAGACTCAAAACCTGGATATCATGGTCCTTCGCGAGGACTTGAAGCAGGTTCCACATCCGGTACCCCGGACCGTCCGTGATTTGCTCCCCGTAGGGCAACGGGGATGTCGTAACGGCGACGATTCTCCTGCGCGGCGTCCTTCACCACCTCACAAGGGCGCTCCGACCGCACTGCGTACGAGTCCGCCCGAGATTCCGAGCGAGTAGGCGAAGTCGGATAGGAGACCCAGCCACGACGCCGCAAGGGTTTCGCCGACAGCCTTGGGCCAGCTCGGAAGGGCGGCTCGAAACTCGGGCCAAAGCCGGAGCATGTAGTACGCATACCGCCCTGCGATCAGGGCCGCAAAGCCGAGCCATGCGAGCAGGGAACCGCTGATGAGCGCAGCAATGATGAGAATCGCGGCAGAGAGGGCGACAAAGGGCTGAGACGCCCGGTGGATCGACCGCTTCCGCGCATACGCCGAACCGGAGAGCCCGTGAAACGAAAAGCCGCGGAACGCAAGGAGGACCCCCGCCATGGCTTGGCCGAAACGGAATTCCTTGTCGAGATTGCCGAGAACCGTCTCGGCTTGGCCTGAGAACCGCTGAACCGTTCGCAGGTCGTAGGCCTTGAGGATTTTTCCGCCCTCCTTGCGAATTCGATAGGAAAGCATGAGGTCCTCGCCGCAAATTCGAAACTGCGTTGGAAAGCCGCCGAGGCGATCAAGGACTGATTTTCGGACGAGGTCGCACTTGAATTCCGTGAATGTGACGAACTCACGGTCTCGCTGCGACGGGCGATGAAACTGGCGGCGAAGGAATCCGAAGGCGCGCTTGACGAAGGTCATGTCGTCCGATGCGGGTAGGCCATAATAGCAGGTGACCGCCGCGACGGTCCGGTCCTCACTCAGAATTTTCGTCGCGCGGCGAATCCAGTCGGGGGTCATTGGCGCGACGTCTTGATGAACGATCAGAACCAAGTCGCCGTGCGCGGCCGCCAGTCCATCATTCAGCGTGCGCGAGAGGCCTTGGTTCGACCCATGTCGCATGAGCCGGCCTGTTGGACTCCGGCTCTTCAGGAAATCTTCGACGATCTGTGGAGTCCCGTCCGTGCTCGCGTCGTCGACGACGATCCACTCGAGGGTCCGATAGTCTTGGGCGGCGATGGAGTCGAGTGTGATGCGGATGGTGCGTGCCCCATTATAGCTGGGGAGTACAATCGACACCAAGGGCGATGTGTCTCGGCCTGTGGACTCCGCGAGCGGCTCCATTGAACTACTTCTCCACGTCCGCCTGCCGCAGCCGTCTTCCGAGAGCGGCGAGGCCCCGGGCCTGCTGCGCGACGATCAGAGGCAGACGCCACGCGTTGTAGATGGAGGTAGTCCCATTGAGCCGGGCGTGGTGATTAATCGGCACCTCCAGGATCCGGAATCCCCGCCGGTACGCCAGGATCGAGAACTCGGCCCAGAAGCTGTACGGAAGGGAACCGATGTCGTCGAGGATCGAATCGACCACCTCCTTTCGCACAATGCGAAAGCCGCAATCCATGTCCTTGAGGGGGACGTCCGCAACGGCCTTCACGAGCGCGTGGAAGCCGCGTGACAACAGGATCCGGTGGAAAGCCTCTTCACGCTCCAGCTTCCGACCGATGACCATGTCGTAGCTGCCCACGTGAGTCCAAAGCTTCCAAAAGTCCTTGGCATCGTATTGGCCGTCTGAGTCGGCAAAGAACGTCCATGGGGTTTTGATCGTCCGCAGTCCGTCTCTGACCGCATCGCCGTAGCCTTTTCGGGCGACGTCGTTGAGCAAACGAATCTCACCAGCGGCCGCCAGGACTCGGAGAACACGGTCCGTTCCATCCGTGCTCCCATCCTCGCACACCAGGAAATCCGCGCCGGTTGGGAGGACGACCTGCGTCCGGAATTCCCTGATCGCTTGTTCGATTGAATTCGCCTCGTTGTGCGCCGGCAGAAGAACTGTTAAGTGGGCACTAGCCGGGGATCCGCCCGATCCCGTCGGACCAGGGTCATCCCGGCCGCGATCCTGCCTACCGTTTTGGGTGTCCGGGGCAAGTCGGGGTTGCCCGAGCCTTTGACGACTAGACGGAGTCTGGCGGATTCTCCCGCTCGTCTTCAGGTTGATCCACCCCGGATACCGCCCATCCCAAATGGAGGTCAGCCCTCAAAGCTCCTTCCGCGGAGGATCCGGCGGAGGGCCTAAGGAGCGCTCGAATGGCAGGCACGGACGGAGATTGCTCGATGGGGATTTGAGGCATCGGCGGCTTTGCCCGTCCCCGCCGCGCGAGTTCCGCCCAGACCCAGGCATACGTCTCGCGGAGCCCTTCCACGAGCGGCACCCGCGGTTCCCACCCGAGAAGCTCGCGAAACCGTGTCGTATCGCAGTTCCGACCCCGCACCCCCTGAGGCTGGTCCAGATTGTGGACTTTCTCAAGGCGCTTTCCGGAGATGGAGCAGACGAGGTCGACGAGTCCGTCCGCGGTCACGACTTGGTCCGTCCCTAGGTTGATCGGATCGGCATCGCCGGATTCCATGATTCGACGAATCCCTTCGACGCAGTCGTCGATGAAACAGAAGGTGCGAGTTTGTCTACCGTCTCCCCAGACCTCGATGGACGAACCGTCTTCCGCCTCCGCCACCTTCCGGCAGATCGCCGCGGGGGCTTTCTCGCGGCCGCCCTCGTACGTGCCCAAGGGTCCGTACACATTGTGAAAGCGCACGATCCGCACATCGAGGTGATCGTCCTGATGGTAGTAGCTGGTCAGCTGTTCGGCGAAGAGCTTCTCCCAGCCATACCCCATCTCTGGGTTCGCGGGGATGGCGTCCTCCTCGCGCAACGGCGAGACGTTCTCCCGGTCCTGGAGGAAGCTCGGATAGACGCATGCCGAGGACGTGTAGAGGTACCGTTCGATGCCCTCCAACCGCGAGGCTTCGAGCATATGGGCATTGATCAGAGTGTTGTTCCGGGCCAGCCGGGAGTGGAACTTCGCGATGTAGCCGATCCCGCCCATGTCCGCCGCGAGCTGATAGACATCCTGGACGCCCAGGACCGCGTGGGTGCAGTTGTCGAGCGACCGGAGGTCGGCGATCACGAACTCGTCGGCGGGGCTGGGCTCGAACTCGGGTCGCTTGAGGTCCACGCCCCGGACCCAGTGTCCCTCGGCCTTCAATCGTTTAACAAGGTGATGGCCAATGAACCCGCCAGCCCCGGCGACCAGGACGCTTCGAGACCCGCTTCCGATCGCCATGGTTTGACCCTCTGACCGAACCCATCAGCCCGGATGGCGGGAGGCAGGCTGAAACACCCTTCGAAGGTATGCTCCGAATTCTCCCCCACGGAACCTTGTAAGGCGTCAAGTTCTGTACCCATTTGAGCTTTTTGGCGCACCCCTGGTCTCCGTAACCTGCGTCCGCTCGGCGATGCCTGTTGCTTAAAGGCGAATCCAAATCCAGCTTTCACACGAGGTCCCGGGGCCTCGAAGCGCAGTCTAATCCGTTACGTCCTGTTTCAACTCGGACGACTGGAGACGGAATGCCGCCCCTAACCGATCCATTACGCAAGGCATTCGAGGCTGCCGTCGACATGGCGGGGCTCGAGGAAGAGCTGACGTTGATGGGTAGCGAATTGCCCGTTCGCGAAGTCCCCTGCCCCGCTTGTGGCAGTGTGTCCTTCGACCCTGCGGTGGTGCGCAACGGTTTCCCGATTGTCCGTTGCCGAAGCTGCAAGTCCCTTTATGTCCGAGCCCGGCCCATCGAAGAGTCGCTGGTCGGAATCTACGAGCGTTTTCCCCAGCTTAGCGGGGGTCGGGAGGGGCAACTCATTGACGACCCGGTGGAAGGGCGCTGGGAAGCTGAGTACCGACTGTTTCGGCTTAACGAGTTTGCGACCTCGGGCCGCCTTCTCGATCTCGGGTGCGGACGAGGCGACTTCCTCCTCGTTGCGTCTCGCGACTTCGAGGTTTTCGGTGTGGATCTGGTTCCTCGCTTGCGACCCGACACCGAAATGCTCAATGTCTTCCGAGGAAGACTGGAGGACGCAACATTCCCTGACGGTTTCTTTGACGTCGTAACGGTAGTAGAAACGTTGGAACACATGTTCGATCCCCGGAGGACACTCGGGGTGATCCACCGCATCCTGAAACCACATGGGACCCTCTTGCTCCAGACTGGCGATGTTGATTCGATGCGGGCCCGTCTGAACTTGAAGACTTGGACGTATCTGCAGCCTCCTGTCCACCTGAACTTCTTCAGCCGAGAAGCTCTAGGGCGGCTCGCCGCGGGCGCGGGTTTTGAGCCGCTGAGGTCTTGGAGTTTTGGGCGGGCACCGAGGAGATTCCCGATTCTTCGTCAACGCGGGTCTGCTGAGGTTCTTCGAGCCGCGTTAGATTGGGCCGCGCGCGTTCGGCTCTTGGGAGAGATGCACGCCTGGCGCCGGAAAGACGGAATGCCGGCATAGCCGTGAAATTCAGCTGAACCCACATCTCGTCGTTAGCTCGGCGGTCCGGCGTGAAAGATCATGACCGAGAAAAAGCCCAAGTTCGAAAAGGGGTAGCGCTCCGCGAAGCGCCTCTCAACGCGGTCCAGCGCACGCGCCAGCCACCAAAGCCCTCCTCCATCGCCCGTCTGCGGTTCGGGTGGTTTGTACAAGATGTGAACGCCCAGGGCTCGTTCGAGACAAAACTCAGGTTCTAGGAGCCTGCTAAACTCGGGCACAGAGTACAAGAAGCTACTCAGCCGCTCGCTTCCCATTCCAATTCTCGTTCGAACGTGATGCCTTGCGAGCTTGCGGTATCCGTCAAACCTCAGGGCGAGGGGGCCAAGCAGGAGCTCGTAAAGGACAATTGGATTCAACAAACCGACTATCAACCGGGCTCGAGGCTTCAAGAGTGGACGCAGAGAGCGTTTGAACTGGTCGAGTCGAGGCTCAAGATTCAGAGTTCCGTAGACCGAGTAGGCGGCGTCGAACGGACCGAGTCCAAGCTCGAGCAGAGAGGAAAGATCGCTCGCACGGCCTACCAAGAACCGTGTTCGGTCCGCCAAGTGCCACCGCTCCGCCTTGGCGCGGGAGAGCTCGATCATCTTCGGTGAGAGGTCGACACCCACAACCCGAAAGCCGTGTTGGGCCAGCCAGAGGCCTTCCCCTCCGGTGTAGCAGCCGATATCGAGGAGCCATCCTCCCAGCGGGGTCACCGCTCGAATCAGCTCGACCGCTAGGCTTTTCGCACGCCGGCTCACGAGTGCCCGCCCGACAGTCTCGTCATATGAGGACGCGATCCGATCGTAGGCGGACTGAACCTCAGCGTAGTAGGAGTCCCAGCTCATGAGAAACTTGTCCATACATGATTCCGTCAGGAAATATTAGGCCGTTTTCCCTTTTCTTGCCTCAAATCGCGCAGGCGGAATAACCGATCCTATTACAGAGCCTGGTCACAGGTGGACAAAGACTTGGCTCGCGCTTCTGGCCCACGGGACAGGCCCGTTCACAGTTTGCGGGAGAATCCGGGTCACTCCTAAAATCCCTGACGACATCCAGCCAACTTGATGCCACCCCTTTTGGAGCAATTGCCTTCGCAGCCGAAAGGGCGAGTAAGGGTGTAGATAATCGTTCCACATTCGTCGCCGACGGAGGGCAAAGAAAGCGTAGGGCGAGGATGTCTCAATGACGAGATGGCCGCCAGGTTTTGTGACTCGGGTGACTTCATCGAGAAAAGCCGACATGGAATCGGACGGAACATGCTCGGTAATCCCCAGCGCGAGGACAGTGTCAAATCGTCGCTTCTTGAACGGGAGCGCAAGGGCGGATCCAACGACCGCCCGCCGGATATTCCCCAGGTCGATCCCACGAAGGAGCCACCGTTTGCCGATATCCAAACTTACAGTCGCGGGGCTGAGAGCGGAAAAGCGTCCGAAATTAGCGCCGAGGTCCAAAGTCAATCCCTGAACCCACGATCCGATTGGACCAACCTGAGCCCGGTGAAACGGTTGTTGCGTGATTGTTTCGTATTCGCTAAAATCCGGGAGGTTGGCCGGGTCCAGAAGCGGCGCCACAATCCCCCCACTGCTGGCTTCTAAACCGCGTCGAACCATTTGGGATGGTATTCGAAATGGAACGAGAGTGCTTAAGGCATCTCGATGAAATCAACGCTCAAGAGAACGCACGGGTGGATTGGTCCGCCCAAATTCAGCCTTCAATCGGCTCGAGTGCTGAAAAACATGATATCAACCTCTGAGATAGCCTGATGGAAAATCCTTCCGTTCGTGTCCTTGCCTCCGGAATCGTTGGGGTTGGGTACACCCTGCTGGGAATCATTGTCGTCGGCATCATCCTCGACCATCTCCTGGCCCTTCCCGTCTGGGCCGGTGGGGTTTGGCAATTGCTGGGCGGAGTTCCTGTCGTCCTTGGGCTCGCTCTGGAAGCTGCGGGGACATACGCCTTTTGGACATACGGCAAAGGCACTCCTAATCCGGTTGCGCATCCCTCTCAGCTCGTAACGCGGGGTCCCTACTCTTGGTCTCGCCACCCCCTATATCTCGCCCGTCATCTCATCCTTCTGGGAGCGGCCTGGCTTCTCGGGTCTCCTTCGATTCTGATCCTTACTATCCTCCTTTTCTTGGTGGTACAGATTGTCATGATTCCGAAGGAAGAGGGCCGCCTCGCGGCGCGCTTCGGCGAACCTTACGCAAAATACAGGAGCCAGGTTTCCAGATGGATAAGCTTGAGACGCGTTTTTCGTAGATTGCACTGAAGGACCGAGTCTTGCGCCTGGGCTCGTCGAATTCGCGGACAAGACGCATGGAACTCGCAAATCGCGCGCGCTTTCGACCTACTGGGAAGAAGTAGGGCGCTTTGACTTTGTGGCCACCAGAATCGGGAACGAGGCCAATTCCATCCGAAGTGCAAGGCCCTTCAATCGGCGCGACCAACGAAACCGTCGTCCTGGATTGAACGGAATCTCGCCGACGGAGCCCACGGTCGCCGCGACGATGGATTCAAGTTCGGATCGAACAAAATGATGATAGGTCGACACCACCGCGTTGCTTGCTCCGAGACTACGCAAATGTGCGCGGAAATCCGACTGGGCGCGGGCCGTGCTTGCAATGCGGCGGTAGACCGGAGAGTTCAACACGGCGAGGAGCCCGCCCGGCTTTAACACTCGAGCAACTTCCTTCAACGCGCCAGCCAAATCTGAAGTGTAGTGAAGCGATGCGTTGTACACGACCGCATCCACACTTGAGGACAAAAACGGAAGATGTAGGAAGTCTCCCCACACCCTCTCAAACCGAGGCCCTGTTCGAACGTATGTTTCAGCGGCCCGAAGGCCGAGCACGGAGTCCAAAACGGCGTCACAGGCGTATGTCTCGTGGCCCCGAACTGCCAGTTGATGAGAAAACCATCCCATGCCGGCGCCAACGTCAATCACTCGCGGCCACCGTTCTGGGTGCAGAACATGGAAAAGAGCTTCCATGCTCCGAGCTTTCACCCTCCACTCGCTCGCGCGCCTGCGGGTCATGTCATGGTACGGCAGACGAATCAAGTAATCTGGATCTGGACTCCCCCAGCCGTTCTTCACCCACGCACCTGCATAGGAGTCGGCGAATGCTACGAGGTGGGGCCGGTCCGATTCTCGGACGAGCATTGGGACGCCCTCTGAAACTGCGAACTCATGGCCACGGGCGCATCGGAGCGTCCCCATTTCGATCGTTTCCGAAGCGGGTGAGACATCAGTAAATGGAAGAGAACACTCGGGGCAGCCCAAGACCTCTAGGGCATGACGTTGCATCGAAATCGCCTCTCGGATGTACGGCCTGCGTATCACGTGTTTGCAGTCTTGAATGCGACGAAATAGCCCATGGGAAAGCGGAAGATTTGGGCCAGTCGGAAATGCCATATCAAGATGACTCGATCGACGCTGAAGCCTGCTGCGGCCGCGAACGACTTTACCCATGAAAGAGTCGTTGAGAGGTTCAAGTCCCTGTACCCAGTCGCGGCAAGAATCCTGGCTTGCAAAGTCGGACTCCATAGGTAGAGCAACGGCCACTTCGTGTGTGGCTCGATCAGATACCGAAGCTCAGGAAGTTGGATGACAAGACGGCCGCCTGGCTTGAGGACCCGGGCGACCTCAACAAAGAAGGCGGACTGGTTCTCAATGTGCTCGACGAGGGATATCGCTAAGACGACGTCAACGCTCTTCGCTGAAAAAGGCAGACGCTCCGCACTCGCCTGAATCCGTGGGATATCCGGTTCGGCGAAATTATGGAGAGCTTCGCGATCCGAGTCGACACCAAGCAAGATGTGGTCTCCCCGCAGCAACGCGGTTAGGGCACCCGGTCCGCACCCGAGGTCCACGCTAAATCCCCCTTTTTGGAATGCTGACCCCGCGAGCGACCGGATCAACGCAGCGTACCTTTCATTCCGGAGGTGGTAGAACCGGATGGCGTGGAGGACGCGGACCAGCGTGACGTACAAAGCGGTGAATCCGCTTCGCTTCGGGGGAAAGACTCGCCCGAATGTCCAGTCACGCAACCCCAGACCTCTGAAGTTCTAGATCTGCCGCGACGGTGTGTAAGACTCCCCTCGGAATGGGCTCCGCTTTCATGGCCAAGATCGGCTCTGAAGCCGCGATAATCATCTCCCCGAAGTTGTCGATGTAAAGAGTGTAGTACGCCCCGTTCGTCTGGAAGTCGCGGTAAACGTGGAGGGAATGTCCATCCGAGAGGATGAAATTGAGGCCTGTGAATCCCCCGTGCTTGTCGATTGCCTCATCCCGAACGGCGCGAGTCGCCTTCGCCACGTCCTCGTGGGTTCGACCCTCAATGTAATCCAAGAGCGATTGGAACAACACCTGCGAGTCGATCTGGCCTTTTTCCCCCGGATCGTTCACGAGGGAGCCGTTGTGCTGGAACGCCCACGTGACCCCGTCCCGCTCCTCGACGAACGGATGGGCGAACTTCTGGGCCACGAGCCCGCCCACGCTCGCTCGCCGCAGGTGCCCCATGACGATCAGGGATCGCCCGGGGGCGCGCTCGATGTTCAGCTTCGCGATCTTCCACGCGGTCCCGTAGTATTTCGAGGCGTCGGCCGCCGATCCGGCGTCGCGCATGTGGAACTTCAGCGCCCCGTCCTGGAAGCAGGCGAGGCCCCATCCGTCCTTATGCCCGCGCTCGTCCGGCGCCCCGATGGGGCACATCCCCTGTGTCGCGAGGTCCGCGAACTCCTCGAAGAGGTCGTAGTACACCGGGCCTTGGCTGACGACGCCCAGCATGCGGCACATGCGCGGCGCGATTCGGCCCGCGCTATATGAGCCTGGCGTCCGCTCGCCGACGAACAAAGAAGGAAAGGGGAGGGCCGAGGCCCTCCATTTCGCGCTCAGACCTCGTCGCCGGATCCGCCGCGGCCGCGGCGCATCTCCTCGAGCTCGCGCTTCGACTCGCGGTAGCGGACGAACAGGAACACGCTCGCCGTGATCGCGATGATGGTTGCCACGAGGAGGGTCAACGAAGTCGCCGAGGTCGCCTGCCGGGAGAACTGCTCGAACCCGCCCGACGTGACGTCAATGACAACGAAGGCCTCCCGGCCCGCGGTGCTCGCGGTGATGACGACCAATCCCGGATTCGATGGCGCGGTGAAGACGCCCTGCTGGTTGATCGAACCAGCGGTGGTCTTCCAAGCGACCGTGGCCCCCGTCACCGCGTTGCCGAATTGGTCCGTCACGATGGCACCGAAGTCCAGGGTCCCTCCCACGGCCACGGTCGTCGCCGGCGCGTCGATCGCGATTCCGACCGGCGGGCCCGCGACGAGCGTCAGGGTGATCGTTCGAGAGATCCCGCCGATCGTGGCGGTGAGCGTCACCGACCCCGGAGTCGTCGTGATGGGGGCGTGGTATAGGATGGAACGGCCGTCCGAGGTGAGCGGCAAGATGCTGCCCGTGCCCGTCGTCGTCCACTTCACTAGGCCATCGGGGTTTGCGTTGTTGTACGCATCTAGGACCGTCGCGACGATCACCGACTGGGAGTCGACCGACACACTCGCGGACGTGACTGCGATGTCCACCGTAGCCGGCGCCGCCGGGACGATGGTGACCTGCTGGTGGCCCGTCTTCCCGCTCGCGTTCGCGGTCACGAGTCCGACTCCCACCGTCGTCGACGCGGTGAACACCCCGTTGGAGGTGATCTGACCGACGCCGTTCTCCACAGTCCAAGTGAGCGTTGCGCCTGCGATCGGGTTGCCGAACCGGTCTGTCGCGTCCGCTACGAACGTTCGCTGCGCGCCCGCCGGGATGCTGACGGCGCCGACGAAACGGCCGCCGGGAACGAGCATGGCGACATCAATCCGATCGAGCGGCCCTGGCAGTACGTTCACGGTGGCGGTGCCCACATGCACCACACCGTCCTGGTCTACCGCCGACGCCTCCAAATGCTCGGTGCCCGCGACGATGTCCGCGACAAAGAGAGCGGTGTCGCCGGAGACTTTGACGACATAGCCGAGCCCGTTTTCCGGGACCCAGTCCGCGTTCTTCACGCGGATCGGGTTATCGAACGCGTCGAGCCCGTGCGCCTTAAAGAGAACGGCTTTGCCAACCTTGACGTCCGCCGTGGCGGGCGATACAAGGAGGGTGCGGAGTTCCCCGGCCCCCTTGCCGCCAAAGGCGTAGACGGCGCCGTTGAAGTCCTCGAGCCAGACCCAGCCACGCTGAACCGCTGGCGATGACACCGACGCGAAGGCGACCAGGGGATCCGTGTCGACGATCTCCCCCGTGGACGCCTTGAAGCTCCGGAACTTGCCGTCCCAGGCGGTCGTGTACAGGTACCCGTTCGCGAGAGCCGGGGAGCTTGCCACGGGCCCTCCGATGCGGGTCCGCCAGCGGACCGCACCCGTTGTCTGGTTCAGGGAGACGTACTCCGACCCAAAGTCCCCGAAGTAGATCGACGATCCGTCGGTCGCCGGCGTCGAAACGTCAATCAGCGTGAAGCCCCCCGTGGACCAGACGGTGGTGCCCGAATTCGCATCGAGGGCGTACATCGTCCCAGAATAGGTGCCGATGAACACCATGCCCTTCGAGACGAGCGGGACCGACGTGATTATGTCGTTCAGATGAGCGGACCACAGGACGCTGCCCGACTGCTCGTCGAGGGCGTAGGCCCAGTTTGAGGTCGTCCCGAAGTACACGGCCCCGCCGCCCACGGCGGCGCCGAACAAAGGCAAGCCGGTCGCGTTGAAGAGCCACAGCAACTGGCCAGTCAACGCATCGAGGGCGTACACCTGTCCGTTCGAGAAGTCGTTCCACGCCGCACCGATCAGGCGGCCGCCCGAGAGGGCCATGAAGGAGTGCGCGTTGAAGTTCAAGCCGGTCTCGTTCGGGCCGACCTTCCAGAGGATGGATCCGTCCGTGGCACGAAGGGCGAAGACGTAGCCACAGGTCCCGAAGAAGGGCGCCCTTGTGGGGCATGTCCCGATGACGCCTCCGTCGTACCCGTAGAACGTCGCGTAGACGACATTATCGTTCGGGTCGGGGGTCCTCCGGTCAACCGCGGGTATGCCGGTGTAGTAGAACGAGTCGCCCAACGCTTGCTCCCAGATGACATCCCCCGTGAACGGATCATATGCCCGGATGTATCCATCGAGGGTCGTGCTGTACACGACGTTGTCCGCGACAACGGGTCCTGACCAATAGGCGAGCTGATGCGCCCCGGTTCGCCACAATTCCTTCATCGGAGGCGTATGGGTACTCGGGGACTCGCCGTGCCGACGCTTGTCGTTGTGGAACGTCGGCCATTGTGCGTCCGCCGACGGGACCAGCTCCACAACGATGACCCCGGTTCCCGAGACGTTCTTGTCTAACGAGGAGGTGCCCGTGACGGAGGTCCGCTGAATCGTGTCGTTGAGCGTGCCGGCCGGGACATCGACTTGGACGACGATCCCGACGCTCTGGAGGCCCGGCACGAGCCCGACATCGGGGGTGCCGTCCCCGTCCGTGTCCGTCAGCAGGTCGACTCCGTTCGCCTTGTACAGCCGAACGGTCCAGCCCTGGTCGGAGGTCGCGGTCATGTCGATCGTGTCACCGACTCCGCCCGTGTTCCGGACGGTCATCGATGCGTTGACCGTCGCGGGCGGGACCGGCGTGAAGTACGAGCGCGGTCCGACCGCGACGCCCGGAGGCGGCACGGTCGTCGTCAACTTGGACTCCTTGTATCGTGTCAGGTCGTTGCTCGACGTGAACCGCACGACCGCCGTGTCGGCGTCGCCCGGATTGACCGCGGCGGGGACCGTCACCTCGACGATGACCGTCGTGTTCTTGCCGGGGTCCAGCGAGCCCGTGTCCGGAATGCCGTCGCTGTCCGTGTCGGTAAGCGGCGTCTTGTCCGCCTTCAGCAGATCGACCGTCCAGCCGTGGACGCCGAGCGTCTTGGTGGCGTCGAACGTGTCAGGGCCAGAGATGCCGATGTTCTTGACGGTCAACGTGTAGTCGACCTTCGAATCCGGCACCGCGTCCTGCGACGCCTTGCGCGGGGACACCGTGAGCCCGACGGGCAGTTGCCCGAAGAAGCCCTGGATGTTCCCTCCGTAGTCCTCCACCCAGATCCAGCCGTCCGAGACGGCAGGGTACGACGTGGAGCCGATGCCCGACGCGAGGGAGTCCCGGTCCACGATCGAGCCGTCGACCGTGTTGAACGTGTACAGCGGGCAATACCAGCACGTCCCGTACAGGTAGCCGTTCGCGAGGGCGGGCGCCGTGCCCACCGGTCCCGCAACGCTCGTGGTCCACAGGACATCCCCGGTCAGGGCGTCGAGGGAAACGTATTCGTTGCGGAAGTCGCCGAAGTAGATCGCGGTCCCGTCGTAGGCCGGGGTCGACACGTCGATCAGGGAGAATCCCCCCGTCGACCAGACGACGTCACCCGTCGAGGCGTTCAGGGCGGTCTCCGTTCCCGAGTAGTCTCCGACGTAAATGTTCCCTTGGGCAAAGAGCGGCGTCGTCGTCACCGTGTTCCCCATGTTGTGGCTCCAGACTTGCGCGCCGCTGAACTCGTCGACCGCGTAGATGGTCCCGCTCAAGCTCGTGAAGTACGCAAGGCCTGCGTTAATCGCGGCGCCCGTCACCAGACTGTAGCCGTTCATCTGGAACGTCCACGCGACGGTCCCGTCCGCGGCGTGTAGGGCGTACGCTTGACCGCCCCACGCCGTGCCGAAGACGAGGCCGTCCGCGTAGGCCATCGGAACGCGCGCGTTGAAGTCGAGCCCGGTCTCCGAACCGACGACCCAGATCGTGTCGCCCGTGTTCTCGTCGAGCGCGTACACGGAGCCGCCCGAGCTGCTGTAGAACGTGGCGTAGAGCACGCCGTCGTGGCCGACCGGCGTGCCCGTGTAGTAGAACCGGCCGCCCAGCTGATCGCTCCAAAGGATCTCGCCCGTCTCCGGATCGCGCGCCCGAAGCGTCCCGTCGAGCGGCGCGGAGAACAGAATGCCGTCCGACATGA
>Ga0209237_1000261_pt1 | contig 28357 bp, 30 predicted proteins | sample GraSoi013_1_40cm_2_FD_185820 | JGI IMG/M metagenome (GOLD analysis project Ga0209237, IMG submission 185820) | Grasslands soil microbial communities from the Angelo Coastal Reserve, California, USA - Sample 10_02_2013_1_40cm (SPAdes) (version 2) | ecosystem: Environmental > Terrestrial > Soil >...
GAGCTTCGTTCCCGCGGCATGCTCTACTCGTGCGATTAGATCCGTCTTTTGCGCGATGCTTTGTCCAGTTACCAGAAAGAGTCTGCGCGAACCTATTCTATCTAGCTCGTCTCTCAGCCTAGTAATGACTCCTGGCCCGAAAAATACTCGTTCAATAGGAAGGTAGGTGTACTCGCCTGACGCCACACCAGTCTCGATGGTGGACAAGTGTTCTGTTATGGTACGGTTGCGCCTATCTTGATAGGTCCCATCCAGCTGAACGGGTAGTTCGGATCGTCCAACCTCTCTGCATTGCTAGTGACTCTTAGCGGCTTTTTTGTCTCTATCATTATCGCCAGTTCATTCGTAGAGTCTTTTCCGAGGCTTGCTTCTATCGCCCCCGGTTGGGGTCCGTGATGGATTCCTCTCCGGTGCAGTGTGTAAGAGCCTATCTCGATCCCTCTGCGGCTTCCGAAATCGCCGCTGACATAGTAGAGGATCTCGTCACTATCTATGTTGCTGTGATTGTAGGGGACGGGTATGGCTAGTGGGTGATAGTCCAGTTTTCGCGGGACGAAGGATAAGACGTCGAAGCCGGGAGCTTCAAACGTCTGATGTATCGGTGGTGGCTGGTGTACCCTGCCGGTGAGGGGTTCGAAATCGTTGACGTTGAAGATCCACGGGTATAGGTAGCCGTCCCAACCTACTACATCCAGAGGATGAAAGTCAAAGGTGTACGACATCAAGGCGTTGTCAACTTTCATGCGCACCTCGAACTCTCCCTTCTCATTGTGAATAGCCAATTCTTTTGGTTCTCGAAAGTCGCGGTCCGAATAGGGCGCCAGCTCCACCAACTGTCCGTAATCATTCCGGTATCGTCGCGGTATCTCGATCGGACCTGCTGACTCGGTTACCAGGAACCTGCTCTCCTTAGAGTCGAGCATTATCCGGTAAGTTGTCCCCCTAGGCACTACGATGAAGTCGCCCTCGTGAAAGGGGAGGAGTCCGAATACGGATTCTAGGGTTCCTCTTCCTTCATGGACAAAGTATAGCTCGTCGCCCTGGGCATTTCGGAAGAAGGACTCCATTGATTGGGTCGGACGAGTTGACGAGATGAACACGTCACTATTGTAGAAGAGCGGCTGTCGGCCCTCAACGACATCTTTCGTGGTTTCAAGATTTTTCGTACGAATGTGATGATGACGGTGTTCATTTGGCTGCCACTCAGAGATGCTCAGGTCTCTGAGTTTCTTGATGTGTGAGACCCGAGTCGGGGCGTATTCATGATAGAGTGTCGAGTAGACTCCAGAGAATGCCTCTGTCCCGAAGATTTCTTCGTGGTACAGCGACCCATCTGGCTTTCTGAATTGAGTGTGTCGCTTCTGAGGAAGTTTTCCCAGTCGCTGATAAGTTGGCAAGTTCGCCTAGCGCTACGACTTTGCGGTCTCTATAATTCTGTTCCTCAAGACGCCTAACCGTTCGATTTCCAGCTCCACGCGGTCGCCAGGTTTCAGCCACGGGTGAACTTCCCGCCCAAGCTCCAGCAGAGAGCCAGTTCCTACCGTGCCCGACCCGAAGATTTCTCCGACTCGCAACTGGACCGACTGTGAGGCTCGAGCGATCATTTGCGGGAAGGTCCAATGCATCTTTTTCATGTTCCCGTCCGACAGATGCTTCCCGTTGATTGTTGCTTTCATCTGCAGTTCGAATTTTCCGGGCCCAATCTTCTTGTCTTGCAGTTCATCAGGGGTGACGAGCCAGGGTCCAAGTGACGTTGCGAAGTCTTTCGCCTTTGCAGGACCTAACCCAATCTTCATTTCTGGTTGTTGTATGTCCCGTGCGCTCCAATCGTTCATTATTGTATATCCGGCGATGTGGCTTTCTGCTTCTGCTTCTCCAATATTCGTACCATTTTTTCCGATAATACAGGCGACCTCCAGCTCATAATCGAGCGTTTTAGTGTACGAAGGGTATGGGACCTGGTCGTCTTGACCGTATAGCATGGCGGGATTCGAATAGTAGAATGCCGGGAACTCATACCATTCTTCTGGCATCTGAAGGCCTCTTCGAGCTCTTGCGGCTTTTACATGATCCTCGAAGGCGTAAAAGTCTCGGATGATTGGAGGGCGATAGATAGGGGGCCGAATTCTTACGTCGTTCAGCTTCTCCATCGTTCGTGGGATTTTTTCTGGGTCGATTCTGTTGAAAATCCGCCAAGATAGTTTCTGAAGATCTTCAAGGACTTTCGGACCCTTCGCAAGTACGTCGAGAGTTGAAAGAGCGTTTTTGGACAATGTCTGTATTGTGCGTGGGATGCGAATGCCGAGGGGAGCGGATACTCGTGATAAGTTGTGAATGTCTAGAATCCATCCTCCCCAGAGTAGTGCTGGCCGGATCCTCAGCGGGGTCTTAGGCTCGCTGTATGTTACCAGCTTCATGCGTTGCTAAAGATTGCCGCGTTTCGCCTGTTCCTGTTCTATCGACTCGAAGAGGGCTTTGAAATTGCCCTTGCCAAAGGACTCGCTGCCTCTCCGCTGTATAAGTTCGAAGAAGAGCGTGGGTCTGTCCTGGAGAGGTTTGGTAAAGATCTGGAGCATGTATCCCTTCTCATCCTTGTCGACGAGGATGCGGAGTTTCTTGAGGTCGTCTATGCGCTCGGAGATTCCTCCGACTCGCTTAGGAAGTTCTGCGTAGTATGAGTCTGGAGTGTTCAGGAATTCGATGCCCCTCTGCTGGAGGCGCGTCACTGTTGCGATCAGGTTGTCAGTTGATATGGCGAGATGCTGGACCCCTGCGCCTTTGAAATAATCGAGATACTCTTGGATCTGGGATTTTCTCTTTCCCCTCGCGGGCTCGTTTATCGGAAACTTGACGGTTCCGGACGGGTTCCGCATTACTTTGGATCGGAGGGCTGAGTATTCGGTGCTGATGTCCTTATCGTCAAAACTGATTAGTTGTGAGAAGCCGAAGACTTTGCCGTAGAATTCAACCCAGTAGTCCATCTTTCCCTCTTCCACATTTGCCACGACGTGGTCGACTCGCTGAAGTCCAACTGGTTCAGCACTACCTTTGATCGGGACAAACCCTGGGGCAAAGACGCCTTTGTACTGGTCCCTTTCGATGAAAGTGTGAACTGTATCACCGTAGGCCGCGATTGCCGAGCCCTTTAGAACACCGTGCTCGTCCTTTAGGTCGGTGGGAGATCTGATTCCCTTAGCTCCTCGCTTGATTGCCTCCTTGTAGGTCCACTCCGTGTCTTTCACGCGAAGCGCGATGTCGGCGACGCCGTCGCCGTGTGTGAGAACGAACCTTGAGATTGGATGGTCAGGGTTGAGACCGGTGGTTAGGAGTAGTCGAATGTCCCCTTGCTGCAATAGGTAAGAGGTCTTGTCCTTGACCCCTGTCTCGGGTCCAGCGAACGCAATAGGTGTGAATCCAAAGCCGTTCTGGTAGAAATAGCTCGCCTGCTTGGCGTTTCCAACGTAGATTTCCACATAGTCGATTCCTTCTATCGGAAGAACCTCAGATTTCATGCTTCTCAGCGAATTCTCTGGTTCCGGCTACTGGCTATTAATTCATTCCCTCAGAAAGCAGCGGGGAGTGAAGTGAAAGCCGGCAAGGAACTGCGTAATGGCTACAGATTATGACTTTCAAGAAAATTCTGAACGAGTTTCTCGACCTCCTGAGGTGAATCCTCGGGAACGAAATGCCCAGCGTTCAAAGTCTCAAGCTTCGATTCCGGAATCATCTTAGAGATTCTTTCAGCATACGTTGGCCCTGACTTTCCTGTGCCCCAAATTATCGTCGTTGGGATCTTCAGGTGAGTGAGACCTTGCTCGACCTCCTTCAGCGGTTTGAAGCTCGGATGATAATTTGAATCAGGAAACATTCTTGCAAACGCCAGGTATGCTTGCTTCGACTCGTCGTCTGGAAACGGTGCCCAGTAGGCCTTCATAATCTCCTCTGATATTTTCTCCGGATGCATCGCTGAATCTTTGATTATGGCGGGAGTAATTTTTGAAGCAGCAGCGGGTGGAATGCGAAAGTCTGTCGTGAGAAATGTGTTGAGAATAACCAGCCCAGCGACGTTCTGAGGATTACGCACAGCGTACTGCAATGCGAAGGGAGCCCCCCAATCATGAACAACCAGAACAATATTCCTGAGTCCCAAAGACTGAATTAGACCAGAGACTATCCGGGAATGATGCGGAAAGTCATGGAGCAGAGGGTTAGGCTTGTCAGACTTACCGAACCCCATCAAGTCCATCGCGATTGCCCGGTGACCGGATGATACTGCGGGGATGAGACTTCTCCACATGTACGACCAAGCCGGATTGCCATGTACCATTACGACCGGGCGGCTCCCGTAGCCTTCGTCTACATAGTGGATTCCGAGACCGTCGATCTGGAGCCAACGCTCTTGAAACGGCCAACCCTCAAAGTACGGCCACCCCTGCCTTATCATCTGGTCAGATGCCCTCGGACACTAACGATGAGTGCAATTGGGTCCGAATCTTAAGCGATATAGGAGTGTTGTAACTCCAAAAGAAACCATAATATTTCGTTGTTCTACTTCCGTCAATGAGGTTTCCATATGGATTGGGGAATGAGAAATCGCCTATCACGAATCATCAAGCCATCTACCGGTCACGCCGTGATGTTAGCCGTAGACCACGGCTACTTCATGGGACCAACGCACAAACTGGAAGAGCCACGCAAGACGATCGAGCCACTACTTCCCTACGCTGACGCCATCATGTGCACTCGAGGAGTCCTCCGCACATCAGTCGACCCCAAGACCAGCGTCCCGATAGTGTTGAGAGTCTCTGGAGGCGCAAGTGTCATTGGGGAGTCGCTGACAAACGAAACGACTACCACCTCGTTCAAAGACGCGATCCGGCTCAACGTCGCCGCAGTTGCCCTATCGATCTTCGTCGGGACCCAGCATGAACATCAGACCCTTAGGAATCTGGGTCATCTGGTGAACCTCGGAGAGGACTATGGGATTCCGGTGCTCGCAGTTACAGCTGTCGGAAAAGAGTTGGAGAAGAGAGATGCGAGGTACCTGGGACTAGCTTGCCGAATTGCTGCCGAGCTAGGCGCTCACTTCGTCAAGACCTACTTCTGTGAAGATTTCGGAAAAGTCGTCAAAGGCTGCCCTGTCCCCCTCGTCGTGGCGGGGGGACCAAAGCTAGAAACAGAACTAGACGCGTTCGAACTCGCCCATGACGCGATAGCGGACGGCGCGATCGGAGTGGACATGGGACGGAATATTTGGCAGTCAGAACACCCAGTTGCCATGATTACAGCCATTCGTGAAATAGTTCACAACGGGGCGAGTGTGAGGGAAGCACAGCAAGCCTTCGAGGAAGCTAAGAAAACGAAAACTCCCGTCTTAGCAAAGACTCCCATCAGGTAAACTCTTTCACAAAACATGAATGCTCGTAATACGATTTTTCTGTCTTCTAACCCTATGGTGACATCGGCTTGACGAAGAAGCTCTACTGGGAACAGCCCTACTCACAAGATTTCACTGCGAAGATAGCCGGGTCCGATAGCTCGCGGGTCGAGCTTGACCAGACCCTGTTCTACCCCAGGGGTGGAGGCGTATCTTGTGATACCGGCGTCTTAGGTGGTATGAAAGTAGTGGAGACTTCGAAGGAGGGAGACAGGATTCTCCACACCCTAGAGTCCCCTGCGAGCTTTGCCGTCGGACAGGCGGTCACCGGTCGAATAGATTGGGATAGACGGCACCGCTTGATGCGAATGCACACAGCAGGCCACTTACTGAGCGCTCTCTTCTATTCTGGCGCCAAGTGTCTCATTACTGGTAATCAGATTGACGTTGACAGATCTCGGATGGACTTTAGCCTCGAGGTATTCGATCGATCCCAGATTGAGGGCTTTGTGAAAGAGGCCAACAAGCTCATTACCAATGATGCGCCTGTGAAATCTTACTTCCTGGATCGAAGCGAGGCCCTGAAGATACCGGATATGGTGAAGTTAGCGGAAGCGGCTCCGCCCGCCGAAGCTCAACTCCGCATCGTAGAAATCGCCGGGATAGACCGACAAGCTGATGGCGGACTCCACGTAGCACATCTGAACGAGATAGGACGGATCGAACTTCTGAAGCTGGAAAACAAGGGAAAAACGAATCGCCGATTGTACTATGATGTCGCGAACGCCTGATACACTCCGGATCGACTAATGTCTCTGAATTTGGCGCATGAGACGTCTCAGTTGAGATTTCTGAATTCTGAACCCTCGAAAATGGGTTTTGTTCGCGTCTGCCCGGCAATCGTTGAAATATCGAGATTTCATGCGTTCTCTCAAACTGTGAAGCAAATCTCATCCTTCCACGGTGAAAAATTGTTTTGATCGGCTTCGATAAGGCTGGCAAGAGATTCGGCACAATAGACGCTGTAAAAGAATTCTCGATGACCATTCAGGACGAGGAAATTCTTGGCCTCCTGGGCCCGAACGGAGCAGGCAAGACAACCCTGATGCTGATGATGGGCACGGTCTATCGTCCAACAAGCGGCAAGATCTCCGTGAATGGATTGGACGTCGTTCAGCATCCGAACGATGTGAGAAAGATGATCGGAATCGCTTTCCAGGATCCTCGAGTAGATGGAATACTGGGAGCTTTCGATGTCCTCAACTGGCACTTGAAGATGACGACGAACCTCGACAAGGTGGAGCGCGAGGATCGCGTGGAGAAGGTTTTGCGGGCTGTCGATCTCTGGGATGCGAGGAACAAGAGAACCTGGCTGATGAGCGGCGGAATGCGGAAGAAGGTTGAGGATTGTAAGGTCCTGGCGCAGCGTCCGAAGATTGCTGTGTTTGACGAGCCGACCGCTTTCCTCGACGTTCCGAGTAGACTGCTGATGTGGAAGATGATTCGGGAACTTAGAGACGAAGGCTCTACTGTAATCGTTGCGACTAATATGATGGACGAAGCTGAGAGACTCTCTGACCGAGTAGCAATCGTAAACCTTGGCAATCTGGTCGCCATCGATGCGCCTGAACAGCTGAAAGGCAAGACGAAGGGTGGAGAAGTCCTAGAACTTACGGTAGGAAACGGACAGGAGTTTCCACGCGAATGCCTTACACAGTTTAGCGAAGTCCAAGAGGTGAATCAGGAGAACAACAAAGTCACTGTCTACTTGAGCGGTGGAAGACTCCTCCTACCGAAGATTGTCGAGACGCTCACAAACCGGGGCGTCAAGATTGACAGTGTCCATCTTAAGGAGGTCACTTTGGAGGATGTCTTCCTCAACTATACAGGTCACAGACTCGAGTGACCTTTCCGGTCAATCGACCTCCCGGCTCGTCCTCCAGATGGCCCGGAGAGACATCGCCACCCTGTTCCGGACCCCATGGATCATAATCTCAAGAAGCCTGGCATTCATCATCCAACTATTCGTCTTCGCCTACTTGATTAGCGGCCTAGTCGTAAAGTTCCCCGGCTTCTTCCCCTACTATGCTGTAGGGAGCGTCGTTTCAGTTGTCGCTTCGATCTCTTTCATCATCGGATACGACATTTTCGAAGAGGCCGAAGAAGGATTACTAGATTACTTATTGACGCTACCAATCCCTAGACGCGAGTTCATCATAGGACGCGCCCTAGGAGGGGCGGTCCGCGCGATGATATACACGATTCCGATGTTTGCCATAGTCGCCGTGTTGGAGAACTTCTCGAACCCGCTATCCCTCATAGCCGCCATCCTCGATCTGTTCCTTCTCGCATTCGGCGTCACCGGACTCTCAATAACCGTAGCGGTCAGTGTCCGCAGCGCGAACAGGTTCGACGTCGTGCTCGCTTTGCTGGAGCTAGCCGTGTCCAGAGCAAGTACTGCACTCTATCCTCTCGCTTTCATGCCAAGCTACGTCGCCGCCCTCGCGCCGTTTTCTCCTGTCACGTTCGCCGCGGACAGTACTAGGGCTGCATTGTCCGGATCCAGTCTGGATATTTTGGGACTGGCTGGCCTGTTGGCGTTTGTTGCCATTTTTCTCGGTCTAGGCGCGACCTTCTACTTCCGCCGGTTAGAGGGAGGGGTCTACGCATGAGCTCGGTCCACCTAATCCCTCGGGTGATCGAGAGAGACATCAAGATCCTCTTCTCCGACACGTTCCTGATAGGAATAATGTTCGCCAATTTTTGCATAGACCTGTTTGTCACGGCTGCGACGTTCGGAAATCTTATCGGCTCCAGCTACTTCCTTAGAATAGCTCCAGGCTCCAACCTCATAACCGCCATGGTTGCCGCTTTTCAATCAGGGCGGGACATTTGGCGGGAGAAGTACATCAAAGATCTCGCGTCATATCTCTTGACCCTTCCTATCCCTCGCAAAGTATTCGCCTTGTCAAGGATCACTGGTGGAGTAGCGCGTAGCGTCATCGCAACGTTTCCTGGCACTCTCGTCATATCGTATCTCTACGGTATCTTGTTTAGCCCTCGACTTGTCGAGGCTTTTGTGATTGTCGCAGTCTTTTCTCTGGGAATAGTGGGACTTTCAATAGCTGTATCGGCGTTCGCCTCTACAATTGAGGTGTTCGCAACTGTCAGGAGTGCGATACAACTCTACCTCTCATTCCTCAGCACAATATTCTATGACGTCAGCCTCTTCCCAGTAATAGTGCAACCGATTGTCCAGACGAATCCTATGACTTGGGCTATGCAAGCTTTCAGAGCGCTTCAGAGCCAAGGGTCCACATTGTATCCGATATCAGTTCTGGTCGGACCCTCGCTCGCGTTTGCGTTGCTCGGGGCTGTTTGCTATCTCTGGTACACGAGACTATGATCATACCGAAGTTCTTGCAAGTGCAACGAGATTCATCTAGGAATAACCTGAAATAATCAAAATCCGAACTCGCCTTATGCCCAACTGTCCTGTGTGCGGAAAAGAAGTCCAGTCAACAACAGCCTATTGCCCGGCGTGCGGTACGAGTCTCAAGCCGACCAGCGCCGGTGCATCCATGCAGACTGTGGAACATACTCTCAAAACTATTCTTATCCTCAACAGGGCTATGGAATGCCAACGGCGAGCCAGCCCCACAGCCATAGAAAATACCTTATTGCAATCATCATAGTCGCATTGATCGGTCTCATTGTTGGAGGACTTGTTACCAGCACATTCCTCATAGGACCCGACGTGACCGATGTGACCGGGACAGTCACCCTTCAGCAGCTCTACGCCACCCAGTACAACGGCATCCCGAACCGACTAGTCTTCAATAGCGCAGTAACAGGGAATCTGAGCGCTGGCGTCTTCCAGGACAAGTCCTACCAAGTATACCTCCCAATTCTGTCAAGCGGAAGCTACATCGTCACCATCCAATGGACAAATGTCACCGCGGGGGCCGTTTCATTCTACACCTGCACGGCCAATCCGAGCACGTTCAGCTCATCCGACCAGAACGCTACCCAGAACTTCTCATGTTAGACTCGTGCTGGCCAGACTAGCCAGTTCTCCCACATCTATCCTATCGCTAAGTATAAGCCCGATCGACGCAGTAGATCTGAAGAAACCCAATGGCCTCCCAAGACGAAGAGACCGAGGTTAGGGCTCTAGGGGTCGCAGTGGACTTCCTAGACGTCTCTAAGGAGTACATAGTGAACGGAAAACCCCTCAAAGCCCTCTCATCAATAACCCTGAACGTCAAAGAAGGAGAAGTCGCCGCGATCGTCGGACCGTCCGGGGCTGGCAAGACAACCGTTCTCAACATCATCGCGGGACTCGAGAAACCTTCTCAGGGAGAAGCTAGGGTCTTGGGACTTGATGTGAACGCTTCGAACGAACACTCTCTCTCGGCGTTCAGATCCGCAAACATAGGCTTCATCTTTCAATCCTACAATCTAGTCTCGACTCTGACCGCCGAGGAGAACGTGGAATTGATGATGGAATTGGCTGGATGGAGTGATAGCGGAAGGAATGAGAAATTGACAGAGGAGCTGATCAGCATGGTTGGGCTCACTGACAGGGCGAAGCATCTTCCCGCTCAACTTAGCGGAGGAGAGCAGCAGCGCGTTGCGATCGCACGTGCAATCGCCAATGATCCGCCTCTAATTCTTGCCGACGAGCCTACGGGAAACCTTGACCAGAAGACTGGGCTGGAAATCGTCAAGCTTCTCGCTAGGCTGAAAGGAGAGAAGGGGAAGACTCTTGTGGTCACGACCCATGATGATCGAATACTCGAGATGGCAGACGTGATCTTTCATCTCGAGAATGGAAGTTTGGGGAGCATTGATCGGCCCGCTAGGGTTCGCAACTAAGAGCCTGCGACGACGAGGCTTTCACTCCTACCTAGCATTCCTAGGCTTGACCCTCACCGTCGCAACGACAACATTCCTCCTACTCCTTGGTCAAGACCTCGCTACGAGACTAGGAGTTGATTCGTCGATGAGATCAACCTTCGGCATTTCCTGGCTGATCTTCGCCTACTTGGTCCTCGCTCTCGGTCTCATTGGCATCGTGGGACTCCTATCCACGTCTTACTTGGTCTCATCAATGATCAGCCAGCGCATGAGGGACATTGGCGTCATCAAAGCCGCAGGCGCCCTTCCTAGACGTCTTCTCTCATACGTAACATTCGAGGCTCTTCTTGTGATAGTTTCAAGCTGTCTAGTAGGGGCGCTCTCGGCGCTCCTGGCCTACACTTCGTGGTCCTGGCCATCAATTTCACTGTTCAAGCAAGTAGGGCCGATTGCTAATGCTGGTGCAACTATTCTGATCGTAGTTCCAATGATCTCTTTCTTGCTCGCCTACATGGTCGCGAGCGTTCGGGTGAGAAGAATTGTCGGATCTTCCAGCGTTAATGCGATTTCAAAACAACTTGCCAACTTGGACCTAAAGAGTCTTGGAAAACCCCTCCGAATTGGGAGATTCGGCTCCACCTTCAACTTGGCAACAAGAAACGTTTCGCGAGACAGAGGGTTCAACAAAACGCTGCTCAGCATGGGCGTATGTATCTGTCTCAGCATGATTGTCCTATCCGGAGCGCTAGTCTCAGCAGACACATCAGCCAGCTACGTGGTCCGGGCTATGCCTTCGCACGTCCTAATCGTGGCGAACAGCAACATCTACAACCAGTACGTGAGCCTCGCAACGTCCTTCTCCCGAATAGCACCACTTCCCCCGATAGACTATGGCAACGAATCATACATCATTTCTCCTCAGAACGCGTCCGCGTTTAGAGCGATTCCCGGGGTCCAGACAGTAGACACGCGACTGATAACGATGAGCTCGATAACAGGTTACGTAAAGGCACATTTCGCGAGCAACCAAGACACCGGGGAGAACATCAACACCCAGATCATTCCTGAAGCGGACACTGGCTCAACCAACGCCCTCATAGTGGGAATCAACCCGACCAATGTTATAGGTGACTGGTACACTTCTGATGGATTTCTGCAGAGCAATGATGCACAGTACACTATGATCGCTGGCGACTCCCTCGTAGGGAATATTGTCCAGATGCCCTTCAATCTCTCACAGGTAAGCGCCCTCGGCTATCGGTATGACGTAAAGAGCGCGCTGGTAGATCCCCTCAACGCTGGACGAGTTCTGTATGCACCCGTCCAAACTCTTCAAAAGAGTCTCGGAATAAATGGCTTCAATGTTCTATTGTTGAAAGTGAATGATGACCCAACAGTTTTGTCCGCAGTTTCACAACTGGCAAGCTCATTCGGGTTGGCAGTTGGTTCCCAGGATCCAATTCTGAACTCAAACTTGACATTCCTGAATGGCATATGGTCCCACATCTTCCTCGTTCCCATCATAACATTGGCACTGACATGTGGGATATTGCTGAGCTACTTGGCAACGAATTTCTCTCGAAGGTTCAACGACTATGTTATTTTGAAGGTCTTAGGCGCTAATGCCTGGTACAGACTGAGCCTATTGACTTGGGAAGCATGGGGAGTCCTCGCGATCTCTATGCTGATCGCAATACCCCTTGCATGGGGCATCTCAATCTTCTTCCTCGTCCCCGATCCGAACTTGTCTCTCGGCGACTTGGAACTTTCGACTCTCGTCTCATTGTCCGCACTAAGCGTCGTATCTCTGGCAAGCGCCACGATTTACTCAAGGAGGCTTGGATTGACAACAGTAAAGGATCTAAAACCTTGAATGCTATCCCAGAAAGAGTCGACTTATTCGGGTGACCCTCAGCTATCCCTCAAGATTAAGGCGCGTAGTGTTCGTGAGGATGTTTGTGCGGGTCGACCACTGGAACCGGGGTAACGACTAGCCTTCGTAGCCCCGTGATTCTCGCCCTGACCGAGGCTTCAAGCTGAGTAGCGACTTCGTGAGCTTCGTTCAGTGTCATGCTCCCTTCAACCTCCACCTCTAGTACTCCTACTATGAACGGACCAGCTCGGCGAAGTCTCAGATCCCTAATTCCCATTACATCCGGGTGAGCTCTAATCAGATGCTCTATTTCGCGAGACAGATCCGGCTCATGGAACTCATCTAGAAGGACGAGGCTAGACTCTCGTAGCGCAACATAGGCGACTGTGAGGATGTATACGGCAATCAGCATTCCTCCGATCGCGTCTGCATGGTGTATTCCGAATGTCGAGAGAAGAACGCTGGCAAAAGCTACGAAGGATGACGACGAGTCCTTGATGGAATTTCTCGCGTCAACCTTGAGGGATAGTATGTTGTATCTGTTGGCTATTCTGCGCATTTGGAGCGCACGATAGAGAGACCCGAGACCCGCACCGAGAAGGACGACGAGGGCGGGCAGCGGTAGCCGAATGGGTGCAGGGGTCAGCAGCGATCTGTAGGATCGGAGGAAGATGTAGGCAGAGACTCCTACGAGGATGATGGCCGTGATCAGTGCCGTGAAACTCTCGACTTTGTAGTAGCCGAACTGGAACCTCCGACTCGGCCTCCTACGGATGATGCGTAGGCCGGTCCATACGAAGAAGCTTACCACCGCATCGGAGATTGAGTCTATTCCGTCTGCGAGAAGCGAGATGCTGCCGCTGACCAGGCTGAAACCTATCTCAACAACGCCGAGCGCTAACAGGGTCCAGACCGAGATCTTTGCAATCCGCTCCCCCTCTCGGAAGCCCCTAGTCTCATCCTGCAATGCTAGTTTTTCTCTGCCTACTACGATTTCGCCGTGAACAGTCCCTTGCCACGAGTTGATTTAGATTTTTGAATTCGTTCGTCCGAGTGAGTTCTATCTGTAATGAAGTGGCGAATTGTGTTCACCGACCGGTCAGTTCGAATTCGTGATCTCCACGGGCGAAAATGGTGCGGGGGGTGGGATTCGAACCCACGAAGGCCTACGCCACGGGATAACACACCCGCGCTCCCAGAGGCATCAAGCAGCCCTAGACGCCTCTCTTTATTCGGGTCTTGAGTGTAGCGCGCGCATGCTAAGGCGCGACCCGCCCATATGGTCAGTGTTTGACCTGACTTTGGTACCCCCGCTTGGGAGACAGGCTCGTCCCTTATGACAAATATATCTTGAGCGGGCGACAAGAGATGGCCGCAGAGCCTAGTCATAGCAAGATATGGTTGAAAAGAACGACCCAATATCGATCTAGCTCATGATATGGGCCAAGACCATAATAGCGAGTTTTCCCATGCAGAACTCTTCGTTCTAATCCATATCCGCATCGGTGAGATAATGATCAAAAACAAGATGCTTGCAATCATCGTTATCACCGTGGCGGGAGTTCTAGGCGGAGGCATCCTGACGTTGGTAATCGGCCTTCCCAGTTCAGCCTGTGCGGGGATCACACCCATCACCCATAGCTTTACAATAATCGAAAACTTGAACGGTTACAACGATAGCGCGTACCATCCGGGATCGTGGCTCACGAACCCCTGGCCAGTGATGAATGTACGTCAGTGCGAGATGGTGGTCATCAAGATTGAGAATAAGGATATACAGACCCACGGCTTCGCGGTGGACTTCTACGCCACGCGAGGAACCGAAGTCCAGGGCGGTCAATCTCTGACCGTCCAATTCCTAGCGTCAAAGGTAGGTCAGTTCAGAGTGTATTGCATTGTCCCGTGCAGCGTACATCCCTCGATGCTATACGGATCGTTAGACGTCACTTAGAGTGGACCGTCACGAATCGCATCGGACCCTTAACAATCTCGATAATTATCCTGACGATTTCCTTCCACTTCGCAGGAGTCCCCCTAACTGGACCGATTCATGTTTCATCGCCAGTTCTCCATCGGAATAGCCCGGCGGGAACTAATCCTTATCCTTATGTGACTACATTTCCTATTTGGAAGGACTCGGACTTTACTCCGTTCGTCCTTTATCCGGCCAGCATCGACACCGTCTGGGTAGTCACGATAAAACAAGGTAATATTGTCGACAATGTCGTTGAGCCTCCCCAAGCACAGATAGTAAACTTCACGGTCGGAGCTGGCAGCAAACCCATTGTCACTCCCGTTATCACATTGCGTAACGCGATTCCGTCCGACATAGTCTATGATCGTAACTTAACCAGAGTTTGGTTCCTCGAAAACAACAGTCTCGCTTACTACAATCCAACCGCCGCCCCTTGGAACATGACCGTTGAACAGACTTTCCCGGGCGGCAGTCCTCAGTACATGACCATCGACAACAAGGAGAGGATTTGGATCACACTTCTAGGTACCAACCGAGTTGTGGAGTACGACCCTATAGGGAAAGAAATAGTCAATTCCTATGCCGCGCCCGCGACGAGCGCGTCACTACAGGGGATTACGACTGACCCCGACGGAACAATATGGTTTGTCGAGACGACCGCAAAGAAACTGGGACATATAATTCCCTGCCAGACAACTTCCTGCAATGTTACTGACTATGGTCCGCCGCCCAGCGTAGAAATTGCCTTCCCTTATCAATTAGCAGTCGACCGCAGGGGCGTAGTCTGGTTTACCGATCACGGCCGCGGCCAGTTCGGTAGCTTCAACCCTTCGACTGGAGAGTGGAGAGTGTTTGGAATCGGGTATTGTTCAGAGACCTATAATCCGGACTGTCCTGTCGGGCTCCCTAACGCCATATCTCTCGACTCCAATGGGATGATATGGTTCTCAGAGCATTTTGCCGGAAGAGTTGCAAAGTACGACCCAACTATTGGATCGTTAACCGAGTACTTCGTGCCTGCGACTACGATCCCGTATGTTTGGTGGATGTGGCCTGGGCCTGGGAATCTGGTCTGGTTCACAGCATTTGGACTCGGAGAAATTGGATACGTCAATGCCAGCGTACCTGTTCCTATCGCCATCAGCGCAGGAGTCCAGCCTGTCAAAGTCGAACAGGGAACATCTCAGGCCATTGCTGCATCCATCACGGACCAAGCAGGCGGTCCCGTCTATCTCAATGTCTCAACTGACGGCCACGACGGGTCATTCGGATCGGCACCACTATTATACGGGTTCGCCATCCCGAGCCAGATTGAGCCGACCGCGAACGCAGTAACGGTCACCTTCAGGGTCTACGCTGCCTGGACCGCTGACCCTGGCGAGAGGTATGTTACTCTGACAGCCTATAACGGGAACGTTGCCGTGAACGCCTTCGTGAATGTTAACGTGACTCGGACAACCGTTCCCTTCATTTTCCGGACCAGTGCGCCGTATATCTCGGTAGGATTCGCCTTCAGCATTGGTCTGGGAAGTGTTGGGATTTTTCTGATTCGTCCTCTAATGAATCGTGGGAAGGATCAGAATAAGGAAGATGTTGGAATGGAGACTAGACGAGCTCAATCTCGATAAAAACGTCGTCCGGGGCTCGAATCCTCATCAGCCTTTTCAAAAATCGCTCGTTCGGGTCCACATCGATGAGCCGTTTATGAATCCTCATCTCCCACTTGTCGAAAGTGTTTGTGCCTTGGCCCGCGGGAGATTTTCGGGTTGGGACCATCAGCTTCTTCGTTGGGAGGGGAATAGGTCCCTTCAGCTTCACACCGGTCTTGTCCGCGATCTCTTTGATTTCCGCGCATATTGTGTTGATATCCTGGGGGTCCGTGCTGGACAGTCGGATTCTAGCTTTGGAGACCATTCCAAGATACCTTCATGATTCTACATTTCTCGCGGAGTTCACAGCCCGCCCCTGTACTGTTAAAAACATTGGTATCTTGAGGGCAAGATGATCCGTTCTGCTCGGATACTCGTTGATGAAACAGCCGCTACCTATTCTTGAACAAATGAACGAAATCGGTTCAGGAAAGATTATGGGATGGTACGTATTCGCGTTGGAACCTACGCTTTCGGAATCTCGCCCTTTTCCTTGATCTCCTGGACGACTCCCACGCCAACGGTGGCTCCCATGTCGCGGATGGCGAATCGTCCAAGCTCTGGAATGTCCTTGAAGTTTTCAAGCACCATCGGTCTGAGCGGTCTCATTTTGACGAGAGCGCTGTCTCCTACTTTGAGGAACGAGGGCTTCTCCTCAACTACTTGACCGGTTCGCGGGTCCAGCTTGCGTATCAGCTCCTCGAAGGTCACCCCGACGGTAGCGGTATGAGCGTGTAGTACGGGAGTGTATCCGGCAGCGATAGCCGTTGGATGGTAGATGACGATGATTTGGCCAACGAATGCCTTTGCGACCGTCGGCGGGTTGTCAGTGTGGCCCATAACTTCCCCTCTACCAATCTCATTCTTGGCAACACCGCGTATGTTGAACCCTATGTTGTCTCCGGGTTCCGCTTTGGTCATTCTAACATGGTGAGTCTCGATCGTCTTGCACTCGCCGACTTTGCCCGATGGCATGAAGATCACTTTGTCCCCGTCCTTCAATATGCCCGTCTCGACCCGTCCCACTGGGACAGTGCCGACTCCGGTTATGGTGTAGACGTCCTGGATTGGAACTCTCAATGGTTTGTCAAGGGGCTTCGCGGGTGGAACAATAGCGTCCAACGCATCAAGTATGCTGGGACCCTTGTACCATGGCGTATTGGAACTCTTCTTGGCGAGATTATCTCCTAACCATCCGCTGGTGGGAACGAAATTGATTTTGGAAACGTCATATCCTACAGTCTTCAGCAGTCCCTCAAGTTCTTTTCTCGCTTCCTTGTAACGCTCTTCAGTATACTTGACAGTCTGGTCGTCCATCTTATTGATGGCTACAACCAGTTGCTTAACGCCGAGGGTCCTTGCGAGGTACGCGTGTTCCCGCGCCTGGCCTCCAGGTCCAATGGCTACTTCGAACTCTCCCTTCTTTGCAGAAATTACGAGTATAGCAACATCCGCCTGGCTAGCCCCCGTGATCATGTTCTTGATGAAGTCGCGGTGTCCCGGCGCATCGATAATCGTGTAGAAGTTATGAGGAGTCTCGAATTTCTGGAATGAAAGGTCGATGGTGACTCCTCTCTCCCGTTCTTCTTTGATCGTGTCTAGGACCCAGGCGAACTTGAAGGTGTCGCCGGCTCCAGTCTTCTCTGATTCTTTCGCGTAATTGTCAATCGTTTTCTGATCGATGTATCCGGCATCGAAGAGCAAGTGGCCTGTCAAGGTGCTCTTGCCATGGTCTACGTGACCCATCACTATCAGGTTGAGATGGGGCTTTGCGGACATTGTCTAGTTCATTCTCTCCTTACGTGAAACGGAAAGAAGAAACTCCGGGGGTCTTTATAAAAAGCCTTGTCCATCCGCAAAAACGTCCGACAACTTTTCCTTCAAACATTTTCGGTTGTGAGTGAAGAAAGGTCTAAATGGAGAATTTCTCGGTGGCGTGTCCGATTTAGAAGGCTCGTCTGTTGCTGGAGACTACATCAAAACACGACGCCGCCCCAGTCAGCATGGGGATGCAGAAGACCCAGTACGACATGGCACTGGAGCAATTCCAGAAAGCCGCTGACATTATGAAGCTGGACCCAAACGTTCAGGAGATTCTGCGAAAGCCCAGACGAATTCTTAGCATCAACTTTCCAGTCAAAATGGATGATGGCCGAATTCTCCTCTACCAAGGCTTCAGGAGCCAGCACAACAATGCCCTCGGACCCTACAAAGGGGGAATAAGATTCCATCCAAACGTCACTATAGACGAGGTAAAAGCACTCTCAATGTGGATGACTTGGAAGTGCGCGGTTGCGGGCATCCCATTCGGCGGAGCCAAAGGAGGAGTGACAGTCAACCCCAAACAACTCTCTCACTCGGAACTAGAGAGACTGTCGAGATCGTTCTTTTCCTTGATCAGCGAGATAGTTGGTCCCTTCAGAGACATTCCCGCACCTGACGTTTACACAGACTCTCAGACTATGGCATGGTTCATGGATGAGTACAGCAAGAATGAACGAAACAACCCCTTCGCTGTCGTGACCGGAAAACCGTTGATAATCGGGGGATCGCTTGGCCGAGATTCTGCCACCGGCCGTGGCGTGTCCATCAATGTGGAAGAAGCAGCTCGACACCTCAAGATGGATCTCAAAAAGGCGACGTGTGCAGTACAAGGCTTTGGCAATGTTGGATCTTTTGCACACATGTTCCTTGAAGAAGCAGGCGTGAAGGTCGTGGCGGTCTCCGATTCCAAGGGCGGAGCCTACAAGAAGAACGGAATCTGGTTCAACGAAGTCTCAGCTTACAAGAAGAAGACCGGCAACATCCTCAACATGCCAGAGAGCGAACCCATTACAAACGAAGAACTACTAGAGCTTGACGTCGACATACTTGTCCCCGCCGCCCTTGAAGACGTTATCACAGAAAAGAACGCGTCCAAGATCAAAGCGAAGCTCGTGGCCGAAGGCGCCAATGGTCCGACTACACCGGAGGCTGATGAGATTCTTTTCAAGAGAAATGTGACGTTGATTCCGGACATACTTGCGAATTCTGGAGGCGTCAGCACAAGTTATCTCGAATGGGTCCAGAATCTCCAGCATCTCTACTGGAGTGCAGAGGAGGTTGACCAGAGATTGAAGGCGATAATGAAGAAAGCTTTCGCTGAGGTGTACAAGACGAGCCAAGAGAACAACGTGGACATGCGTACTGGGGCTTACATCTACGCTATTGGCAAGGTAACCGCGGCAATGAAAATCCGCGGATGGGTCTAACACCCATCTAACGGGGCTATTCTACTAGAGCAGAGATTCTCTGTTCGTCTCGAGCCTCTTCCGCCATGACATCCATGGCCATTCTGTAGGTTATCAGGTCGCTGTCTCTGGTTTTCAATGCTAGCTTCTGGAAGAAGTCAATGGAAGCCCTCTCCAGCTTCAGACTATCCTTGATCAGAGCTTTCAAATCGTTTCCTCTCCTAGGAGGCTCATAATACGGAAGAAAACTTCTCTTCTCCCACTCGGCTGGCCTTGCGACTGGAACGCCCCCCAGCTGAATTATTCTCCCCATCAGGGTCGAAGCATGAGCCCATTCTTCCTTAGCAATCTCCTGGAAGATTGACGAGAGATGGGCAGAGTTGATACCATTGGCGATCCTGCTTAGGTAGAGGTACCGGAAGGCTGCCAGGGTTTCCCCCGCCAGGGCCTGGTTTAGGTCTTCCAGTAAGGTGGACTCTTTCTTGACGGACATATGTCGATATCGGCATGTACCTCGTCAGTTTATTTAGGCTTATTCTGAAACATTGTAATTGTGGAAACCACAAATCCCTCGGACGAGCGGCGTTTGAATCCGCCAAGCCCTGCATCCTCGGCTCGACTAGCTCCGTTCTTGACGCTGGTCAGAATTCCGAATTGCCTCATGATTGGGTTGGCAGTTCTAGTCGCGGAGACGATTGGCCTTGGTACCCTGCCGAATCCGACACAGGCCATCTTTGGCTTCCTCACAGCGTTCATGCTTCTAGCTGGGACGATGGCGTTTAACGACATTCAGGATGTTCAAGTGGACAGGGTCAACAGCCCTAACCGGCCAATCCCTTCAGGCAAAGTGACTATCCGACAGGCCTACGGATTGTCAGTGGTTTTCTCTGCCTTCGCGCTGTTATCCTCACTGGTACTCGGTATCCTCACATTTCTGACCGCACTGGTTGCCTTAACCCTGATGGCTTACTATAACACACGTGGAAAGAAGACTGGTCTGTTAGGAAATGTCGTCGTAAGCTTCAACGTCGCCCTGCCTTTCTTCTTTGGGGGCTTGGCAGTCAATAGCTTGCGCCCATTGCTCTTCATCTTCTTTCTCCTCGCCTTCTTGGCTAACACAGCTCGTGAAGTGGCGAAGGGGATTGCAGATGTTGCGGGAGATAGTTCAAAGGGAATCATGACTATCGCGGTTACGCAAGGACCGAAGCGCGCCGCGGAACTTGCAGCCGCCTTCTTCGTAGTAGCTGTTCTCCTGAGCTTCTTAGTTCCTGTTCTCGACCAGAGAGTCTCAATGCTATACTACCCTATTGTCGTCGTTGCGGATCTTGGTTTCTTTTACTCTTCCTACGGGCTTATCCGCGACCCGACAGCCACAACCGTTCGTAAGGTGAAGAGTCAGGTCTTAGTTTGGATGCTTCTTGGCCTGGTGGGGTTCTTTGTGGGAGGCATTCCGGCTCTTTGACGACCCCATCTCTGTGACTAGCTCTTTCGCTCGGTCCAGTCTCACTTTTTTCTCTTTTACCATCGCGGCGGCGACTTTGTCAATCATCTCCCCTTCGGCTCCAGCCATAGCAGCGATGTTTCTTGCATGGAGGGACATGTGACCTCGCTGGATTCCTTCCGCGGCTAAAGCCCTGAGTGCCGCTAAGTTTTGCGCTAGGCCGACCGCCGCCATAACCTCTCCCAGTTCCTTTGCAGTCTTGACTCGTAGAATCTTTAGGCTGATCCTTGCTGCTGGATGTACAGAGGTTATTCCGCCTACTATTCCAACAGCGGCGGGTATCTCAATGAATCCTTCGAGGTCACCATTCTCGTCCTTACTCCAACGTGTCAGAGGCGAATAGTGCCCTGTCCTAGCCGCGTAAGCATGTGCGCCCGCCTCTATAGCCCGAGTATCGTTTCCTGTTGCGAGGCAGACCGCTGTGACCCCATTCATCACTCCCTTGTTGTGAGTAGCACACCTGTACGGATCCGCGGCCGCAAAAGCATACGCCTGCACGATTCCGTCTACAACTTCCCCCCCGCCTAGATCATCTTTCGAGAAGTGCGCTGTGGCTCTCGCAATTCGCCTGTCTGCTAGATTGGATATGATTCTAAGATTTGCATTTCCTCCAGAGAGCTTCTCCAACATGGGAGCTACTGCTTCTGCCATCGTGTTGACGACGTTAGCTCCCATAGCGTCTCGACAATCGACGAGTAATTCAGCGATTACCATTGTGCCCGCGAGTGAGGGGAGTATTCTGACGCGTAGATCCTTTGCGCCACCGCCTTTAGAGACAAGTGTCGGGTCCTGTTGGTTCGCCTTGCCCAGGATCTCCTGCTTGGAGGAGAGAATTGCTTTCTCCGCATCTCTTGGTGATGGGCACTTTACAAGTTGTATTTGCCCGATCATGATCGGCTCAGTGCTACTGGTCTTGAACCCGCCCTTGGCCCTTGCCATCTTGGCGGCGTGACTGGCTGCCGCAACAACTGAGGGTTCCTCGATGGCCATTGGTATGAGATAGTCCTTGTCGTTGACAAGGAAGTTCACGGCGATCCCCAATGGTATTGGTAGAACTCCAACGACGTTTTCGATCATTCTCTGTGCCGAGGGACCGGGGAGGGCACCAGTCTTCAGCGTCTGAACTTCTTCGTCGGAGAGTCCTGAGAATTCTTGGACGATACGTAGTCTCGCTTCGGTCGACAGTTTGTAAAATGATCCAATGTTCGATCCTCTCTCCACACTCTTCACTTCCAACCTTGAGTCTCCTGGAATCAGATCGTCGGCACAATCATGCGCGAGCTTTTGTGGTTATAGCTTGACCCTGTTTCGCTGGACCAAACCCTCGAACGCTGGCTTCAGCCAAGGAGTATAACGGTCAGGATTCTGCGCGAGATCATTCCTGAGTTCACTCGGAGTGACCCACTTCCAATCGTCAATTTCCTCAGGATTTGGCTTTGGAACACCGTTGTACTCTCCAATGAATACGTGATCGAATTCGCGTTCTGTTAGCCCGCTCTTCGGGTCCTTTGCCTTGTAGAGGAAGCTGAAGACCTCCTTCAGTTCTGTATCAAATCCAAACTCCTGCTTGAGTTTTCTATGGGCTGCTTTCTCTAGCTCCTCACCTTTCAACGGGTGGCTGCAACACCCATTGCTCCAAAGACTTTGAAAATGATGTTTTGCATTTGACCTAAGTTGGAGCAACATTTGATTCCTGGAATTGTAAATGAAGATAGAAAACGCTCGGTGTAGCTTTCCTCCGTCGGAATGAGCCTTCATCTTCTCCTCGTAGCCAATTGGATGATCTTTCTCGTCTACGAGGACAACGATCTCGGACATGCCTCAACTCATTTTTCTGAGACCATAAAACCTTTCTTTACTATCAAGAATTAGTGATCGGTCGTCCTGTTTGCTCTGGAAATAGTTGGGTCCACTAGTAACTTACATCCCTTTGTAAGCCAGGGCGCCGCCGTTTGAGATGCAGCTATTACGTTAACATCCTCTCTTGTATGGAATGATGCTTCAGACGATTCTGCAGGATCAATTCTGATAGCCTCATCACTTCTGCATGAGAATACTGTTACGATCTCGTTCTCCGGTGGGACATGGTACGTGAACTTTCCAAGATACGTGAGTGCTGCTGAGACTCCCGTCTCTTCTTTGAGTTCACGTCTTGCTGCCTCTTAGTAGGACTCTCCGAACGTAACATGGAAAGAGCTGGACGAATCCCAGCAGCCGGGGAAAGTCGCATTACTGGGACTACGACCTTGAAGAAGTATCTTACCATCGGAGCGCATTAAGAATATCATTCCAGACCGGTGAAGAATTTGGTCTCGATGAGCCTTTGATCTTTCTATGGATCCAATCACTGAATCGTCTTTTGCCACATGATAAAGTAATTCCAAGTATCTTTTCAACACGCTCTATGGGTTGGGCGTCTATTAGCTTGCTATGAGACTGACCTCTCGATCTTCTGCTGCAGCCTTCCGACCAATCTCCGCCTAGGCTGGCCTTGATTCTACTCCACCGGTGTCCATTGAAATCTTGTACGGGGTCCCGCCCTCTCTTCTAAGAACGCGAGCGATCCTATCTCGGGCAACTTTGCTCGGGCTAAGGACAATCACGCAGCCTCCTCCGCCAGCCCCGGTCAGCTTTGCTCCTAACGCGCCGGCTCGTTTAGCTACCCCAACGAAGTGGTCGAGTTTGGGATGTGAGACTCCGATCTTTCGGAGGAGTTCATGATTCTGATACATTAGATTGCCTAGTTCTTCGTCGTCGCCATCTCTCAACGCCTCGGCCACTCCGTCAGAGATCTCTCGGACCATTACAAGATAATTCCGAAAATCCTTCTTCTCTTTCTGGGATTTCTTAACAACACTTCCCACAAGGGTCCTCGTCGCGTGATGAATACCTGTATCACAGACGAGGATTACTGGTTCTTTCTCTACTCGAACGGTCTTCACACTGGAGGGGCGGTTGAAGAGTATCATGCCCCCATAGATACATGTGGCTTGGTCAACCCCCGAGGGTTTACCGTGTAGGAAGTTCTCGGGGACAAATGCGAGCTCGAAGATTTTCTTCTTGCTCAGTTCGATTCCCCTAGACCTAGCGACGGCCGAAATGATTGCTACGTTTGTGGAGGCTGACGAGCCGAGGCCTGCGGCGACAGGAATCTCACACTCTACACTTACCTGCAACGCGTGATTATTGCTCCCAATATGTCTCAGCGTCGCTTCTGTGGCCAGTTGAAGGGGGCGTAAGAGTTCTCCGGGATCAGGAACTATCGGGCTCCCTGATTTTCCAGCCAGAAACCGAAGTGGAATATCCGCCGAAACGCTTACGCCAGAACCCTGCTTCGGTATCACCTGGACCTGAGAGTAAAGGTTGATGGCCATAGCCACGGCAGGTGCGCCTAGGACTACGAAATGTTCTCCTGCTAGGATTATCTTTCCTGGAGCTCGGGCAGTTGCGGGCGAAGGCTTGCTGGTTGATCGCGAGGACTCTTCACTTCTCGAATGAAGCAGCGGCATAGCCTACGACTGCGCTTTTGTCTCCGGTGACGTCTCCACTAGTCTGATAGGAAAGCAGATTTCCACTTTTTGCTCCGTGGAGCTTTGCTGCACGGATCATCGCCGTTACTGGACCGTATCCGCAAGCCGAGACCGAGCGTTCCTCGATTATCTCTTGGAATCTTTTCTCGTCCATTTGAAGTGCTGCTTCGATTGCTTGCTTATCCTTGGATTTCGCCTCTTCTTGTGGTTCGTAGTGTGTCCAGTCGGAGGACGCTAGCACGACTGCACGATGTTTCTCTGCCGCTCCTGCTATCGCTTCGCCGATCTCCATACTGGTCTTCAGATCTTGGAGCATCATACAGATCGGGACAAACTTGAATCGTCTTGGATAGATGAATTGTAAGAAGGGCAGCTGGACCTCGATGGAGTGCTCGTTTCTGTGAGCCTCTTCCTCGACATCCACAAGATCCGAGCTCTCGACGATTTCTCGCGCGAGATCTGTGTCAATAGGCACATCTCCCAGAGGAGTGGTCCATTCGCCCTCAATCATTGTCGAGACCCCACTTCCAAGCCCCGTGTGGTTAGGTCCGAGAATAATTACGGATTCAACGATTCCTGATTGCGCTAGGTGGTAGAAACTGTGAGCCGCGACAGGTCCAGAGTACTTGTAACCCGCATGTGGAACAATCAATCCGAAAAGGTTCTGGTTTCGCGTTCCAGGAATCGTCGGTATGGCTCCTGGTCCTAAAGGATGGAGGAACGACTGTTGGATCTGGGCTCTTAAGGCTCCTTCAGTGTCCGGGTAGAAAGTTCCTGCTTGAGCTGGAAGGCGCCTTTTCACGCCTCGCCACCCGAAGCTCGTCCCAGAGGCATGGCGGCGAGCTTCGTCTCGAAATCGTCTATCGTCAACGGGATTGTCCCATCCTGTGGGATTTCTCCTCTTTCTCTGAGGACTTGGCGTGTGAGCAGCCAGTAGACTACCGCTAAGGCTCTTCGTCCCTTGTTGTTTACCGGAATCACTAGGTCAACTCCCGAGAATACGTTGTCTGTGTCACAGAGGGCTATGACCGGTATGCCAACGGCTGTTGCCTCTTTGATGGCTTGCCAGTCCGCCCTCGGGTCCGTTACTAGGACGACTTGTGGTTCGGCATGTTTTGGCTGTAGTGGATTGGATATGAGACCAGGCATGAATCGGCCAACAATCGGCATGGCCTTGGTTAGCTCGGCAAATCTGTCTATCGGAGTCTTGCCATAGAGTCTCGATGACACGGCCAGTACTCGGCCCGGTTCGAAGCGCGCCATGAACTTGGCGGCCACTCGGATTTTCTCGTTCGTCTCTCCGATGTTTAGTATGAAGAGCCCGTCGGGTCTAACTCGGAAAATGTACTTTTCCATATCCACTGTCTTGATCCGGGTCCCAATGTGGAGACCGGCGGCCAAGAGCTCTTCCAGTGAGAGGAGAAGGTTCTCCGCTCGAGGGATTGCTTCTCTATCCTCAAAGTCTTGGCTCTCCATGCGACCAAGACCCTAAGCGAGTTCTGCCCGTCTCTTCGCGGTCACTTGCGGATATTTCAGGAACTCGTCGATTAACTCGACATGAGTTATGAGCATCCGTCTACAGCAGTATCGCCTAATTCCTAGTTCGTCGAGGACTTTCTGGGGCTTGTCGCCTGCTCTTACGCGCTGATTGAAGGTCTCCCACCTGTCAGCGATCTGCTTCCCACAGGTGAAGCATCTTACTGGAATTATCATAGGTCAACCATCACCTGTACGATTTTTGTTTTCTTCGCCGTGCGCTTGGTCCGCCGAACTTTTTCGGCTCGGTGACTCTCTGGTCTCCAGCTATCATGACTCTATCGTAGGCGAGGAAGGTCTTTCTCAACTCAGTACCCTTCGTCCAGCCTGCCAACGCCCGGGCAATTGCTATGCGTGCAGCTTCTGCCTGAGCCATCACTCCGCCACCCTCAATGCTGACTCTGATATCGACAGCCTTCGACCTATCCCCAGCGATCAACAACGGCTCCTCAATCTTCATTCTCGCAACTTCCGGATACATGTGATCGAGCGATTGATCATTGATGTAAATGCGTCCCTTCCCAGGCCTCATTACTGCTCTCGCGATTGCGGTTTTTCTCTTGCCTGTTTCAAGTGAGAGTTTCTTCTTCTCGCTCACTGTGGATAACCTCCGATCTCACCGGATAACTGGGCGATGGTGATGTAAGGAACTCTCAGTCTTGAAGCGTCAGCGTCAGCGACTCTAGTCGCGGGACGATCCTGATATTCGCTAGGGGTCCCGATGTAGACCTTGACTCTATGGAAGGCGTCTTTGCCTCCTGTTTTTTTCCAAGGTAGCATTCCCCGTATGACTCTTCGGACGTAACCGTCAGGCTTGCGCGGATGGGTCGGGCTTTTTTCCAAGTTTCCGAGCGTTCGAGTCTTTAGTTTCAGCTTAGCTCTAGCGACGACTCGCTCTTTGGTTCCGGAAATGACTGCGCGTTCGGCGTTGATGACCACCATGCTCTTTCCGTCAAGAGCCTTCTTGGCCACGTAACTGGCCATTCTTCCCAGGATGAGATTGGAAGCGTCAACAATCTCCTCGGGCTGCGAGACAGCTACTTGCTTTTTCACTTTTCAGAAATTCCTCCGAGCCCTTCTTCGAACCCCAAGGTTTTCGCGCTGATGAGCCGAGCGGCGTCTAGAACCAGCTTCTCCGGCGGCAGGGTCCCGGTTGATTCGACTAGAAAATTGAAGGTCTTGGCTTTCGGGTCGTAGCTGTAAGTGCATGCTGATGCTGGTTGCCACTTTGCATGGTCTCTTCCTCTTCCAAGCCGCGCGTATGCTTCAAGCTTGATTCTCTGGCCCTGGGCGAGCTTGACGATCGGCACCTTGTCGGACACGGGTTTCACTTCGGGGTTCTCTGGTTTCAGATTAGAGGTGTAGACAACCTCAACAGGGTCCGAGGCCTCGACCTCTAGAGAGAGCGATGCTCTACACTTTTCGCAACCTAGTTCGCTCTTGCAGGTGCATTCCTCGGGAAGATTGTAACTCTGATCGGTTGTGATCGGGATGAGCCCTAGGCGGTGGGCCAGAATCTCATCATACATTACCGAGCTGTTCTCGAGAATCATGACGTCTTCAATCGCCATCACCGGGACCTCGGCGAGGATTATGCGTCGGAGCGCGTTTGCGAATGCTGGCGAAACATCGGAGAAAACAAAACGGATAGTATCCTGTTCCTTGGTCAGGAGTTTTATGTCCATCTAGTTATCATGCTTCCAACGCGAAGTGTCCAGCCCCGACCCGCCGGACTTTATTTAAAGCTGTTCACGAAAACGTATGGCATTATCTGAGTTTTCAACATTTGCTTGGCTGAAAACACGATCGTTAACGCAGAATGACGGACCGGATTGAAACAGTTTGATTCCGTTTCTATGCTTGGTTTCGGTCGCGAAGAACTGCTAGAGACTCGTTCGGAGTCCCAGCGAGGGATCTGTGAGATCATGCGATCAGGACGCGAAGGTTGTGATTCCAAAATAGATGCTAACGAGCCCGATTGCGATCGCGACGGGTGGAAAGGCAAGTACTGTTCCAATGAACTCAAGGATATCCTCGACGAATCTAAGGAGTGTGTAGACGATCAGAATAGTGACTATGAAAACTATGCCCAAGATAACCGTGCTAGAGACAGAGAACGCTACGTGAAGATAGGCGGCTGCTAACATACCGATCCCGAGGGCTATCAAAGACGCCCAGCGTACGTTGCGGAGCGGGCGAGAGAAGAGGAGTATTCCGAGAACAGCCATGACAACCAAGTAGTACTTCAGGTAGGGATTCGAAGTCGACTCGGGCGCAAATCCTATTCCGAAAATGCCGGATAGGATGCCCAGTCCAAGCGCCAAGTCTATCGCAACAATGATTATTGCAATTCCTACCGCAAGGCCCAGAATGACCAGACCCTTCTCTAAGCCTTTCGAGACTCTTTTGAACAAGGGTGCAGCCGCGCAGATTCCTCCTACGATTAGGAGAATGGCGGTTGAGACGACCATTGGTATCGGGTGTGTTTCTTACCGAAGAAGGGGGTTTAAGCAGGTTGCGTCTCTTTCTCTTCTCCCTGCTCCGCGGGCGCTTCTTCTTCCTCGACTTCAGGAATTACGAGAGGTTGTTCGGCAAGAACTTCTTCCTTAACTTCAGGCGAGACTTCTGGAAGAATTGGAGCAGTGGGTGCGGCTACTTCCTCTATGATCCGGGAAACTCTCTTACCTGTGGGAGCTGCTCTGGCAGGGTGTTGAGCATTGCTCAAGGGACTGCGCGCGTGGAAGGCTATTCTTGACTCTTGTTCGCGCTGAACAACATAACTTGGCACGGAGACAATGTCGCCGGCGACACTGATGTGACCATGAA
>Ga0209237_1000262_pt1 | contig 28349 bp, 29 predicted proteins | sample GraSoi013_1_40cm_2_FD_185820 | JGI IMG/M metagenome (GOLD analysis project Ga0209237, IMG submission 185820) | Grasslands soil microbial communities from the Angelo Coastal Reserve, California, USA - Sample 10_02_2013_1_40cm (SPAdes) (version 2) | ecosystem: Environmental > Terrestrial > Soil >...
TACGGGGAACACTCTCACTGGGACCTGGAGTTCGTCTTCTTGGGAAAGAGGGAGAGCGTGAAGAGAACTCCCGCCTGGAAGGAGCTCCGTTTTGTGGACACCTCGAAGCTCAGGAAGGAGGACTTCTCGAGGCTGCACGAGGACATACTTGCCAACGTCGGCAAGTGGAAGCCCACCTAACCTCCGAGGGTGAAGGAGGATGATGCCTCACGGGTCGCCAACGATAGTTCTCGTCTCCTCCGCGAAAGACCCGGCGGGCGAGAACCTCGCGAGGGAGCTGGTCGAGAATCAGGGCTTCGCTTCGACGAGGATCGCCTTCAGAGGGAGGGCGCTCCATCAGAAGGACTCGCTCCTCCTCGCGACGATAGACGAAGAGATAATCAGACCGCCCAACCTCGACGACTACTTCAACCCTCACGCATACATCTTCCTCTCCAAGCACAGGGCGAAGTCCGGCGTTCCTTCTCTCACTGCTCACACGACCGGAAACTTCGGCGAGGCTGAGCTGGGAGGGAATCCGCGAGAGGTCGCGAGGGTCAACCCAGACCTCCTGAAGAACTACCTGATCTCACTCACGAAGCAGGGGGAGGCGGTCAGCGGATACCAAGTGACGGCCGAGGCGACCCATCACGGCCCAACCTCGCTCAACAAGCCTATCCTCTTCGTGGAGATAGGGTCGGACGAGAAGAACTGGAACGACAGGGATGCGGCGAAAGCGGTCGCCATTGCTCTACTACAGAGCCTGCGCGAGGCGCGGAGCTGGGATAAGGTCGCGGTCGGTTTCGGCGGGACACACTATCCCGAGAAGTTCAACAAGCTTCTTCTCGGAGACGAATTCGCCTTCGCCGCGATCGTTCCCAAATACGCGCTTCATGAGATTGACTCGGCGCTCTTCGGCCAGATACTTCAGAAATCCACCAAGCTCCCCAGGTATGCTCTCCTCGACTGGAAGGGGTTGGGCGCTGAAAAGGATAAAATTGTAGGTCTCGTAGCGCAGTACGGCTTGGAGGCTGTAAGAGTCTGAAGAATGAATCTCTCTCGGAGGCGGTCTATCGATTAGTGTCGCAGATCCCGGAGGGGAAGGTCTCAACGTACGGGACGTTGGCGAGGGAGCTCAAGGTCCCGAAGGCTAGTCGAGCCATCGGCTCGATACTCCGGGCCAATCCCCACCCGATAGTCGTTCCGTGCCACAGAGTCGTGATGTCGGACGGTCAACTCGGAGGATATGGAGGGAGCAAAGGTGTGGGACGCAAGGCGGCGCTCCTGAGAAGGGAGGGCGTAAAGATCACCAGGGGAAAGATAGACCTCGGGCGCTACCTCTTCAAGAATGACTGAAGCAAGCGAGCGAGAGTTCTGACGGGACGACTCGAATCCCGAACTTCCAGCTCAAGCCTTTTACTCGCGCGAGTGGCGGAATGAACCCAGTAGTTCAACGACTTCTGAGCAGAGACGCTGTGCGGGCCTTCCCGAGCATCAGGAAGCAGAGGAGCGCCTTCGTCGTGTGGAGGCGGTTCTCGGCCTCATCCCAGACGACGGAGTTGGGGCCATCAATCACGCCCTTCGAGACCTCCTCCCCTCTGTGAGCTGGCAGACAGTGCTCGAAGATCGCATCTCTCTTCGCACGGGACATCAGCTCCTCGTTCACCTGGTACCTCGGCAGGAAAGCCTTGATCCTGGCCTCTCTCTCCTGGTCGAAACCCATCGAGACGAAGGTGTCTGTCATGACGCAATCGGCACCCTCGACGGCCTCCCGAGGGTCTTCCGTGAGAGTGATCTTTCCACCGGTCGATTCAGCGATCTTCCGAGCGAAGGCGACGACGTCTCGCAGCGGCGTAAAGTTCGGCGGGGTAGCCACGGCGAAGTCGACTCCCGTCAGCGAAGCCCCATACAGCCAGGAATTGCAGACGTTGTTCCCGTCGCCGACCCAGGCGACCCTGAGCCCTTTCAGCCGCCCCTTGTGCTCTGAGAGTGTCAGGAGGTCGGCTAGGACCTGAACGGGGTGATAGAGGTCGCTCAGCCCGTTGATGACTGGAACACTAGAGGCGGCAGCGAGCCCCGCGACCTCGTCGTGCAGGTTGACTCGGGCCATGACAGCGTGGACGTACCGTGAGAGCACCCGTGCTGTGTCCTCAATCGTCTCTCCCCTTCCGAGTTGAATCTCGTTCGAGCCGAGACTCACCGAATACCCCCCCAGCTCGTGGACCGCGACCTGAAAGCTGACCCGGGTTCGCGTGCTCGGTTTCTCGAAGAGAAGCGCGACCGTCCTTCCCCTCAGGACGTCCTTCACCACCGATCTCTTGCGAAGGCTCTTGAATTTCTTCGACAAATCGAGGATCATCCGGAGCTCCGCGGGTGAAAGCTCCTCAAGCGTGAGAAAGTCCTTGCCTCTCAATTTCGAGTACCACCCCCGCCTGCCTGATAAAAAGTCAATTTTCGAGGAGTGAATCGATGAAGGTTTGGGGGTCGAAAGGCTTGAGGTCCTTGTATCCCTGACCCATCCCAAGGAAGAGTATCGGCTTATGGGTCGAGTAGGCGATCGAGAGGCCTGCCCCTCCCTTGGCGTCAGCGTCGGCCTTCGTCAGGATCACCCCGTCGAATCCGGTGTACTTGTTGAAGAGCTCTGCCTGCGAAACCGCATCGTTCCCGGTCAGAGAGTCGGCGACGAAGACCTTGAAGTCTGGCGTGACGACCCTGACGATCTTGGCCATCTCCTCCATCAGATTCTGGTTTGTCTGCATCCTACCCGCGGTGTCTATCAGGAGGACGTCGACGCGGTGCGCCTTCGCGTAGAGGTAGCCGTCTCTTCCCACCGCCGCCGCGTCGGCGCCGTACCTCTGCGAGACAACCTTCATCCCTAGCCTCTCCGCGTGCTCCGTCAGCTGCTCGATCGCGCCTGGTCTGTGCGTGTCGCCGGCGGCAGAGACGACGGAGATGCCCCTCTCCTTCAGTATCTTCGCGAGCTTCGCGACCGTGGTTGTCTTGCCGCTCCCGTTTATCCCAAGGAAGAGGATGACGAATGGCTCTCCCGAACTCTTCTTCTCCTCGATTCGTCGGAAGAGGTCCACGGACCCCGCCTTTGCGAAGACCTCCTCGAGGACTCCCCTGATGCTCTCCTTCACGAAGAGGGCAGGGTTGTCAGACCGCTCTATCGATGCTCCGCTCAGTTTCTTCTTCACCTCTTGAATCAACTCCTCGGCCACCTGTTGCGCCACGTCGCTCTCGATGAGTGAAATCTCGAACTCTGAGAGGAGTTCGTCAAGTTCTCGACCCGAGATCTTCCTTTCTCGGGCTGCCTTAGCAACCGCCGTGAAGGCCTGCCTAAGCTTCTCGAACAAGTCAGTTCTTTTGGTTCTGCCTTGAAACTATCGCCTGGAGGGCCTGGCGGTCGGCCTCCAGCCTCGCCGCAATTTGGTTTCTCTGCGAGAGCAGCGAGACTATCGAGTTCTCTATCTCCCTAGCCCTCCCTTCGAGGAAGGCGACGGCCTCCACCCTCTTTCGCTGGACCACGACGTTGGCCCCTACGTTCAAGAGGACGTCCTCCGCGTTCGGCGGGGGCGACCTGAGCAAGACCCCTCCCCCGACGGGAATGAGAACTTCATCGGGATTCGACTCTGACAGCCCCTTCAGAGCGTCGAGGGCCGCCCTCGTTTCAAGGAGGGCTCTCTCGAAGAGGTTCTGCCTCGCGGACAACTCGTTAAAGGTGCCTTCGAGAACCCTGATCTCCACCACTAGAGAATTGAGCTGTTCCTCTTCACTGACCTGCCTACTACTTCTACTACTACTCGCCGTGACGGTCGCCTTCGTTCAGACCTTCAGCGCCCGCGTTATAAAGACGAGTTCGGGTCCCGTCGTCTGATTCCCGGCTATCGCGTTCTTCGAGTTTGCGACAAGACCGGAGGAGACGTACGGCACACCGCCATTCACCGAAGTGGGATAGGCATCCACGCCGAGGAGGCCGGCGATGTGGGAGACCTCTCCCTCATCCAGTCTGGGATATGTGGCGGCTCCGCTGTTCGTGGCGACGACCAGGGACCCGACTTGGGAGTATTCGTGAATGGCCATTCTTTCGACGTCGGTTCCGAGGACGTCCCTGACCTGTTGGAGACTACCCGAATCCAGGAGCGCCGAGACGAGCGCGAACCTGTCGTTTGCGGCGATGAGGTTCCCGACAGCGGTGTACTTCGAGTCGAAGCGACCTATTGCCATGCCCGTTGCTGCTGCTATCTCGCGCATCTCCTCGTCCTCGGTCAGGCGCGAAACGAGGATCCCGTTGTTGTTCATCGCCACGAGCGGTCCCAGGAGCCTCGAGCCTGCTATCGAGGTGTAGCAGATGGAGACACCGAGCGCCTCTTTGAGCTTCTCACCCTTGCTCGGGGCCAAGCCTCTGGGCGCCAGTAGAAGCTTGTCGTTCGTCTTAAGGAAGATTCCGATATTCGGACTTCGGTAGATATCCACGAGGTGAAGGCCCATTGCTCTCGGACACTGCTACTCTTCTTCCGGCGCCACTCGTATCGAGACGATCCCGTCTTCGTCGCGTTCCATCTCCAGCTTGATTCGACGTGGTGGATTCCGAATTCCGCGGGCCCAGACAAGCTTGTTCACATCCTCCTCGATCTTCACCTCACTCGCCTTCATGTGCCTCGTCGCAAAATCCCTGATCAGCCTTATCGCGACCTTCGCCCTCCTGTAGCGTGGCGTTTGGAACGCCTCGCCGAGGGGAACGGTGTAGACCCTGGTCAGCTCCTCCACCTTCTCGGACATCTCTGTCACCTAGCGTGGAGCTTCCGGTGCCGCCAGTCTCTGTGCTTGGGGTTGGTCCTGACCTTTCTGTTGGTTCTCACGATGACCCACGTAGGCACGGACCTCGTCTCCCTATTCGCTTTCATCAACCTGTTCTTCTTCGACCTGTCCTTGACTCGGGCCATTTGCCGCTACATCCTCCTTATCTTGATGTCTCGCTTCTTCTCCTGGAGAGCGTAGAGCATCTGCTTCAGCTGTTCGTCATCGATCACCTTCTTGAGCCTGCCGGCCGAGGCCAGCTGGATCACGTACTCCTCTATCGCGCTGGCGAGCTCGGGCCTCACCATCTTGACGTTCGCGAGCCGCTGCCTAGCCTCCGTGGTAAGCGCCGTTCTGAGCATGCTCTCGCGAGCGGCCTTCTTCTCGGGGTCTTCTTTATCGGAGCCCCTTCCGCCACCGGTACTCGTGCCCGCGGACAACAATCACTCACCCGTACCTCGTAATTGCCGGGTTCTCCTCCGAGAGTTTCTTGAAGATCTCCTTGCTCAAGTTATCAAGAAGTGCCGCTCCCTTCGGGGTCAGCACCCTCCCCTTGGGCGTCTTCTTCACGAGCGCCGCACCCTCGAGCTGTTTCAAGATCTTCCTGTTGGCGGAGCTCCCGGCGTCTCTCTGGTGCTTGGGGTTGTACGCCACGGCCTTGCTCCCGCCGTAGGCTGTCTCGAACTCGGTGAGACCGAGTGGACCGCGGAAGTATAGCTTTCTCAGCAGCGATGCCGCGCGGACGTACCACCAGTCGGGCTGCTGTGGAGGTCGCTCCGCGTGAGAGCCCGTCTTCACGTAATGGGCCCACTCCGGGACCTCCAGCTCCGGGAGCTTCTTCACCCGCTCGGTCAGAGCCGCGATGAGCTTGCTCGCCGGGACATCGTAAGCGTTTACCATGATTATTCCTGAGCGAATTTTCTGAGCTTTGGTGCAGTATATTTAAGCAAGGCGCTCTTGAGCGATGACCTTCCTATTCACGTGGCCGCACTCCAGGCACGTGAGACGAAGCACCTTCTGACCCCCACCCGCAAGGCGGACCCTGGCGTTGACCCCGGGCACGATTAGTCTCTTGCATCCGTGGCAGTAAAACCTCTTCCGGGACCAGTCGAGCCTGACGTTAAATTTGAGCATCACCCTTCTGGCCAGCTCGGCCTGCTCCCCGGCGAGCTTCGGGTCCCTCCCCGCGGTCGAGACCGCCCTTTCGAGTAGCTCCTCCGCGACCTTACCGGCTTCGGCCTTCGGCCTCCTCTTCCGTCTCACGCCAGATTCTCGTGGTGCAAACCAATAAACCGTCCGTGGGGGACTGCGGCATATGAAGCTCAGCCTCGTAATCGCCGAATCTGCGCTCGAACTGGTCCCCGAGGAGATCAGACTCTCTCCCGCTGTCGTCAACGATGCGAAACGGAGGGAAAGGGACCCCTCGAAGATACTGCTGGACAGGAGCCTTCACCACGCAGCGATGGTCAGGCTGAAGGAAGACTACAAGCGTGGGAGGCCCGACATCGTCTTCATGACTCTGCTCAGCGTCACCGGGACGCCGCTCTACGAAGAGGGTTCCGTCAAGGTCTACGTGCACACACGAGGGGATGTGGTGCTGGAGATAGCGGAGAGGACCAGACTCCCTAAGAGCTACTTCAGGTTCAGGAACCTGGTGGAGAAGCACCTCTCGGAAGGGTCAAGCAATGAACTGATCAGGGTACGCGAGTTGAACATCCGTGAACTCCTGCGGAAGGTAATCAAGCCGGACTTCGTGGCAGGGCTTTCCACCCAAGGTAAGAGCGAAACCCTCGAGGACCTCGCGGAGACGTTGGTGGGGAGAACAAATCCCTGCGTAGTGATCGGCGGGTTTCCGCACGGCCATTTTTCCGCGGGCACACTCGCTGTCCTAGATGTACTCGTGAGAATCCATTCCAGAGCCCTCGATGCGCATGTAGTGGCTTCGAGAGCCGTTTACGAGGTCGAGAAAAGACTGATGCGAGCCGATGCCTAGTGCTCAGCCTCCGATTCATCGGAGGGAAAGGCCGCGCCACCTCATCAACATTTTATACGCTGTCGAACGAGACTCGAGAGCCTGTGAGCGGTCGTCGTCCAGTCTGGATCTCTGAATCCACGGAGAGGACACTCTAGGACATCAGCCCTCCACGAACTTTCGAGGTGAGCTGGTAACCCGGGTTCAAATCCCGGCGACCGCATACTTTTGAACCCAGCATGCATGGCTCAAAGCGATTTAGATTTTGTGTGCAATCTGAACTTAAAGTTCAGGTTGCGGAGACGCGCTCAACCAGACCCAAAGCCTGATTAGGGAAACAAATCCGTAGAGGCCTCCTCTTACAGGAAGACCCCCTAGCTTGGTCCCTGGTACGATTGCTCTGGTTTCTCATGATCCCAGTCAGGCTTGAGACTGCGAAATGAGTGGCGCAGTCGAGAAAGACCCCAGGTAGAGCGTTACGCAGAGCCTCCCTGTCAAAAAAGCTCACCACGATGGTTGATGGCGCCAAGCCAAGTCCCGACAACGAGAGAGAGTGCCAGCGCGCGCTTGGAGTCTCCGATACGACATCACATAATGTGCTCTCGCCGGGCAAAAACAGGGGGAAGGTCCACGTCGTTTTCTACTTTACGGCGTAGACCTTGTAGGTGAACTCGCCAGTGCCGAAGTTGTCGAGTCCTTCGGACCAGCCCTTGGTCGTGTTGAGCCATGCCAACTTCTGCGAAGGAGTTTGGAAGGTGAGGTTCTCCTCAATCCGCAAGATAGGAGTCGGGTCGACGCCTTTCCCTGTCGCCTTTCCCCATACGAAGACTGGTTCACCGTTCACGAAGATGGTTCCTCTGACGTCAGCGTCAACAGTGCCGTCAGGCTTCATGAGGGCGTTGTGGGTTGTCAGCTTGAGCCCGGCGACCCTGCCCCTGACCTTGCCCGCGAGGGTTACGTCTAAACGGACCCCCTGTGCGCTGAATTCCCTGATGTTGACTGAGCTGGTGTTCTCCTTTCCTTCGAAAAGCAGTTCTCCTTTTTCCATAGCAGAGTATTATCCATCGGGATGACATATAGTCCGCGGGAAACAGGCGCCCGTTACCTACGTAATCGTCCCAATGAAGCCTCGCCTCGCAGACATGTTCGAGACTCGCCTCGTTTCGCCCGACATAAATAGCAGGGTGCTTCAAGACAAGGCATGGCAAAAATGGGAAGCTGCGCCTGCGGCTGGACCGTCATCTCGCCCCAGGGGGAGGAGCAAGTCGCAAAACACATTCGCTTACACCTCCAGGACATCCATCCTGAGACTTCGATCACGGATGCGGAGATCAGGATGATGGTAAAGTCGGTCTGATAGCGAGCTTCTGCTCGATGAGGCCGTCCAACCAATTTGATTTTGTCGGCTCGATAACCTCTTTAAGTATGAAGAGGTGACAGTAGTTCACCCCTTCGACCTTCGAGGCTGCCACAGCCGAGTCTTCGGGCTCGCCGAGTGTGAAACCGAACATGTTGGCCAGCACCATGCCGGGAGAGGGTGAATTGACCGACCAGAGCTTCTCGCCGTGTTCCTCCCGCAGCCTCCCAATCACTTTACTTCTACTTGCCTCGTCGACTGAAAGTTCCATCTCATAGAAGATCAGCCCAGCCTGCTTCTGAGTATTAATCACGGCACGAATCAGCAGCGCCCCCGAGTCGAGCAGCTTGTCGATCCTGTACTCGGCCATGCGTGGGGTGATCGAGAACGACTTTGCGATGTCTGTTGTCGTCATTCGCGCATCGTACCTCAGCTTTTGGACAAGCTGCCAGTCCAGCCGGTCCAGGCGGACCTGTGGGTCCCTTATCGTCCTCATTCCCAGTTTCAGCTCGGTCAGCTCGAACCTTTTTGCGATGTTGTCAGCCGTCGTCTCGGTGCGCTCGGAGGTTTCGCCTGCGATGTCGATGGAGACGGTTGGACCGAGGTAATCGACTGCTTCGACTATGTTAGGGGTCTGCTGAACGCTCTGTATGATTCTCTGCTTTGTCGCTATGTTCATGGCCTCGAAGCGGTAGAGAGTTAGGACTCCGAGGCCGAACAACGCTAGGTTCGGCATGGCTTGGTAGTATTTTATGAAACCGTCTTCTTCCATCTTCCTTATCCTGGCTCGGACCGTCTTCTCGTCGAGCCCAAGCTTCCTGCCAATCTCGGTGGGGCTGACATGCCGCTGCGTGGTCGCCTCGTAGCTCAGGTCTCTGAAGGCGATCTCGCAGAATACTCTGACGTCTTTCGCGTCCACGGTTCGCTGGTAGAGGGGGCTGATAATAAGCGAGGTGTGGCCACAGCGCTTACAGAACTCTCGCCGAAGGGATGATCTTGCAGAAAACGGGCGCGTCACTCCCGTCCATCCTATATGCAGGGCCGCAAACTAGCCATCCGTGGTAACCAGCGAAGACAGGCCTGGCGCGCTCGTAGACGTCATACACTTTGCTGACCCCTGGTGTTGGTGGAGCTGGGGGCTTGAGCCCGTCCTCAGCAGGTTGAAGGAAGTCTACGGAAACCAGATTAACGTTGTCTACAAGATGGGGGGTATAACTGACGACGTGTCGGAGTGGAGGAGAGAATACGACGTTGTCGATAATGAGGCGCTGAAGGCGTGGGTAACGGAAAGCACTTCGCTGACGGGGATGCCCGCGGACAATCAATACTACCTCAAATCTGGGGTGAAGACGACATGGCCTGCCTGCATAGCGTTCAAAGCGGCTCAACTTCAGGGGGAGGAGGCCGCTGAGCGGTTCCTGCGGAGATTGATGGAAGTAATCGCCCTAGATGCCAAAGACGTTTCCAGCGAAGAATCTCTCGTAGAAATTGGTAAAAAGGTGGGCTTGGACCCGGCTCGCCTTGGGCGCGACATCAGGTCCGGTAAAGCGAAGTCCCTTTTCGAACACGACAAGGCCGAAATGAACGTCAATTTCCTCACGCTTGTCTACGTGAACAGACGGACGGACAAGGCGCTGGCCGTCAGCAATGTCTTCGAATCCGGCCAGCACCAGACGGCGCTGGAGAAGGTGGCGGGAGTCAAGTTAGAAGAAAGAGTTCCTGTCGACATACTCGAGTACTTTGAGCGACACGAGGGAGCAACAATCTTTCCGAGAGAGCTGACTGAGGTTTTCGGGATTTCTCCGTTTGAGGTGGAAGGGCGGATGAAAATCCTGGCAGCGGGCGGGCTGGTCGAACGTCGTGAATTCGCTTTCGGCGCCACGGGGTGGAAGTACAACCCTGGACCAACGAAATCAAGGATGAGCCTAGAACAGGCAAAGGCCTCCCACGTTGCCGGCTTCTCTCAGCAGGAATCCCACGATAAGATGAATGAAATAATCACGAACGCTGTGAAGGGCCTTTACACTCAGGTTGCGACCAATCCTCAGAAGAAGTATCACTTCCCCCTCGGAAGGGAGGCGCTCCGGTTCGTGGGCTATTCAGAGGAGATCGAGAAGATTCCCGAAACCGCACTCGAATCATTCGCAGGAGTGGGTTATCCACACGCCGCGAGGGCAATCAGAGCTGGAGACATTGTGTTGGACATTGGCTCCGGTTCGGGAACCGACGTCCTGTATTCTGCGCTCCGGACAGGGCCGAAAGGTAAGGTCTTCGGCCTCGACATCACCGATGCCATGATAGAGAAGGCTAGAGCAAACATCCAAAAGATGGGAGCGAAGAACGTAAAGATACTAAAGGGAGACGCCACCAGAATCCCCTTGGACGACGCCAGCGTGGACGTGGTGACGAGCAATGGGGTTCTCAACCTGGTCCCTGAGAAGGGGAAGGCTTTCCATGAGATTTACAGAGTCCTCAAACCTGGAGGGAAGATCCAAATCTGCGATATCGTCGTACAGAGCAACGTACAGAAGGTCTGTGGTCTGATACCCCAGCTTTGGGCTGATTGCATAGGTGGGGCAGCGGTCGAGAGCGAGTATATCAGAACAATAAAAGAGGCGGGATTCGAAGACGTTAGGGTCATCAAGAGGCTGGATTACTTTGCGTCGAGTCCGTCAGAGAACACCAAGCGCCTGACGAAGACTTTCGGAGCCGAATCAGTCGTGATAACGGGAAGCAGGCCCAAGAATGACTGAGGCCTTGGCCCTCTAGCCTGCAACATCCTTTCCCGCTCTGTACTCAGATTTTCATTGACGTTCTGAGGTCGCAATCCAGGGTCTTCTACCCTGTAAGCTGGGTGCAGTCCCAGCGGCCGCACCTATCTGGATGACAGGACGAAAAATCAAGTCCAAAGGGATTTGGACCTAAAGGCAGGTGCGCATGACCGCACTTCATCTTGACCAAAGGAGTTCAGTAGGGATTTCGATTTCAGCGGTTGCTTTAGCACTGCGGGAATTCTCTATGGTCGAGTTGTTTCCTGCGGAGAGCGAGCCTAAGAGACGTCTCACCGCTTGCTTTGATGACGGTACTTTTTCGGTGAATTCAGAGCGACTACGTCGAATAACAAGCGTCTGTAGTTTATCGTCAGCGTTCTCGCAAAGAACTGACCTTCGATGACCATATCGGTCAGGTCGTGCATGTTATTTTCGTACAGGTCGAACTTTTCAAACGACAGGCAGTCTTCGAGATACGGCTTGAGCTTGAAAATATCGGGGTCTACCAAGACCCCCCTTGGTATGGGTTTCTTCTTTGAAGAAAGAAGCAGGTCGTTCAGTGCCTCTCTGGCCGCTTCATAGTTTTTCCATGCCTCTTCAACAAATGCGATGAAGATTCCGTTTGCGACCAGTCTTGACGTGAACGAGCCTCCCCTATCCTCGGAATACCCTTTGAGAAGATGGGCTTTGATGTTGAGCTCGTTCGATCTGTCGAAGGCGTACAGTAATTGGCGAGCTACGCCCTCCATATCCGATTTGTGAGCGTGGTTGAGCGAATCTCCGAACGCGCCGCTGGCTAGGAGAAATCTGGCCACGTCATAATCACCTGAGATCAGGGCGCTGGCGATCATGTGTGAAAAGTCGGGCTCGTAGGGGATTTCACTCATCAAGAGTCCCTTCCGGGTGATTTCGTGGGTACGGGGGTCGATTGCTCCGATCTCACCGAGCCAGTCCTCTGCAAAGGCGACTTCGCGATGATCTACCTTTGACATGAACTCTAGCTCCGAAAGCCTGAGGCCGTACTTTGACATCAGGAGCACCAAATCAAACGGAGTCTCGGTTTCAAGGGCCTTGCGCACCGGTATAGGCTCGATTTTCCTTGGGATTGAGGTATCGGAGATGATGACGGCCCGACCGGGCTTGAAGCGACCGATTCTGCCGATCATCTGTAAGAGAGAGTTGTTGTCTATCCTCTTGTACTGCAGCGTTCTTCGACCCAGCTTGTCCTTGCTGTCAATCACTTCGTTGAATATCAATACATTATCGACGTAGATGTTCACGGATGAGGCGATGACATTAGTCGCAAAGATTCTCAGATTCTTATCGAGCTCGGCCCTTTGCTGGATCTTGTTGATTTCTGAACCGTCAAGGCCGCCGTGAATGTAGGCGCCGCTGTAGCTGCTCGCGTATCTCTCGACCAACCGCCTCGTGGGGAGAAAGACGAGCCACGATTCGTTGCGGGGCCGTGAGTTAAGATAGAGTGACAGGGTGCTGAACATCTCGTCGATGTCCTTTACGAGCTCCACCTCTAGCGCGACCGGAAATCTGCGACCGCTCAGCAGATAGAGCTTCGAGATTCCCAAGAATGAGAGGAACTCCTTTGGATCGATTGTGGCGCTCATGATTCGAAACAGGTTTCTTGCATTCGCTTCCTCCTTCTTGGCGAGGGACAGACAGAGTTCCAGCTGGGAAGACATCTGGTGACTTTCGTCAAAATAGATTGAGGAATCGGAAATCGAATTCTCGGCTAGCATCCTCAGTAGGACGCCGTCTGTGACAATCTTGATCTTGCCACCGACGTTAATCTTGGTGTCCTTTGTTATGACTGCTAGCTCATCGATTAGTTCTGGGTGAAGCGCTCGAAGTGAATAAAGTAGGGCGTTGCACGCGGCCCTTGAAGGCTCACGCATGATGATTTGTCTGTTCCTGTTGCACATCTCAAACTCGTGAATCGGGGTTACGGTGCTCTTTCCCGTCCCGACATCGCCGATGATTACGAAATGGTCCGAAAAACTTACAGAATCGAGGATTGAGAAGATCGGGAGCTTCGGTTTTGCTCCCTCGCCAGCCGCTTCTTCTGCTCGTCGCTCCTCTTCTTCCAAGGCGGCGGGCTCAAGAGTATGGCGAAATTCGGATTCTTTGTTGACCAAGAGAGTTCGAGTCCCCTAAAATCGGCACAGTCGAAAGGGGAGAGATAAACCAGCCTGTCACAGATCTCGATGCCGAACTGGGGAATTTGAACCGAATCGGGTGCGCGAACCGGCGACCGTGCATCAAACCTCTCTCCCGACTATAGCAAAAGTATTCGGGGTTAGTACCTGCTTTTATAGCATTTACGTCCGATGTAATGATTATATGACCACAGTGGCCGTCACGGAAGAGGTCAAGCGGAGACTCCTAAGGGTTGCCTCCGAGCTCCAACTGAAGCTCCGGCGGAAGGTCGACCTTAACGAGGCGATAAGCTACTTGCTGACGAGGGAGAAGAGAAGGCCGGACCTGCTGGACGCTGCGTCTCGGCCGATTCCAGGCTTTGAAGAAGCTACAGAGAGCTGATACAGGAGAGGAGGAAGGATGAAGAGAGAGCTCGCGGGAAGGCTTCAACAAATACACATAAACCTTCAGAGTCTTTCCTGTAAGTTCTTCTCGGATTTGTCCTGCTTGTCCATAACCGCTTCGATAGACTATGGTTACAATAAATCTCTGCATGGAATGCAAGGCCGACGCTCAAGGATAGTCGTGTCGAGGAGGTGAGACTGCCGCTTCTCGTCATTAGAACATCAGTGGACGGCTCAGGCGGACTTGATCGTCCTCTCGTAAATCCCGAGTCCTGCATCGAGCAGAATCTCTTCGATGGTCAGCGGGGCCATGAAGCGCAGGACATTTCCGAAGTGGCCGCACGTGTGCATCAGAAGCCCCTGCTCGAACATGCTCCTCCTGAAACCGTTAGCCAGGGCCTTCGATGGTTTCCGGGTTTCCTTTGATTCGACGACCTCGTTGCCTATCATGAAGCCGACGCCCCGAACCTCCCCGACGTTCTTGGACTCATCGGCAATCCTCTCGAATTCGACTTTTGTCTTCTTCCCCAGTGTCCGCACCCTCTCGAGCAGATTCGTCCTCTTGATGTAGTCGATAGAGGCCGTCCCTGCCGCCATCCCGAGCGGGTTCCCCCTGTAGGTCCCGAGGTGGAAGCCCTCCTCCAGCTTCTCGTCGTATTCAGATCTGTACGCTATGAGGGAGAGCGGAATCCCCGCTCCAACCGATTTCGATACACAGATGATGTCAGGGGCGGTCCCGGTCAGCTCGCATCCCCAGAACTTTCCAGTTCTCCCGAACCCTGTCTGCACCTCGTCGACAATCAACGGGACCTGGTGTCTCTCGGCGACCTCCCGCAGTCCCGGTAGAAAGTCTTCGGGAGGGACGATGTATCCCCCCTCGCCCTCGATCGGCTCGACCAGTATACCCGCTATGTCGTCCAGCCCCGAGTGGTCGTCCTCCAAGAGATGCTCGAGATATCGGATGACCACCTTCGCTTCGTCGCCCTTTTTCTCGACTGGAAGGGGGAAGCGGTATGAATAGGGGTATGGTAGCCTAAACACGTCCTGCCTCGACACCCCGGCATAGTCGAGGTAGTGGCTGGACGCCGTCAGGCTTACGACCCCCTGATGGACTCCGTGGTAAGCACCCTCGAAGGCGACTATCGTCCTCTTTCCCGTGACCCTCTTGGCGACGCTGACAGCAGCCTCGACGGAATCCCCGCCGGTGACAGTCAGGAGGACCTTCGCCTTGGCCTTTATTCCGGGCGGGAGCACTGAGTGAATCCGCTCCAAGAACGCGATGCGTGTTTCGTTTGGGATCTCGAGGGCGTGCCATACCTTCCCCAGCTGGCTTCTGACGGCTTCCTCGACGTAGGGGTTCCTGTGCCCGAGGTTGAGGACTGAGACGCCGCTCACCCAATCGATGTAGAGGTTTCCGTCGACGTCCTTTACGGTCGCCCCGTTTGCGGAATCGATGGCAAATGGGAATGCCTTGGGGTAGATGACGGCCTTGGTCTCCAGTTTCGATTGCTTCGCAAGGAGCTCTCTGGACCTTGGACCGGGGGGTTTGACCACTATCATCGGGGCCCGCTCATGGGTCTGTTCTTGCATGGTGGCGCCCTCCGCCACGGAAGGACGAGACATATGAATCTGCCGAGTCATTTTGGAGCCGCAATCTCCCGTAATAGCTTGGACCAGTGGCTTGGTTGGCGGGCGACCAGACTCCTCGCTGGGTGTCGGGCGGTCAAGCTCGACGGCCCCCGTCGGTTCAAGCTGAAGATCATGAAGCACCAAGCCGGCTCCTCGCGGTCGCCCATAGAGAGTGCAATCGTTATTATCGGGCGCTCAAGCGAACCGCGCGAAGTCTGTTGAGCGTCCTCCCCTTCGAGCGACTCGCTGTCTATGGGTTCGCTATGGACTATCCGACCAGCTGCAAGGTCGAATTCAACCCGAAGTCTGATAGAAACCAGGGCGATATAGCCTTCAAGTCCTCGGACGGCTTCAAAATCTTCCTCTCATGGGGCGAGATGAAGAAGGTGGAGAAGTTCCGCGATGCCGATGCCCACGCCGACTACAGCCTAGATAAGATAAAGGGGAGTAGAGAGGCGAAGATTCTCGAGGTGAAGCGTGAGCGGAGGAGGGCAAACGGGCACTCGGCCTCGTTCAACCACGTCAAGCTCGACCTCATCAAGAGAGGGATTTTCTTCAACCAGACCAAGACCCCCCAAGAGGTGAGGTCGCTGCACCTGCACTGCGAGAACACGTCGCGTTACTTCGTCATCTACGGTCCCGCGACGCCCGTTCAGTCCGAGAAGCAGGGCGAAGTAATCACCAAGATGATTCAATCTTTCGTCTGCCACTATTGACCGGGACCCCGGGAAAGCTTATCCAGCGAGCGCGGGTCGAACCTTTGAGTTTGCAGACAGCTGGGGCGAGAGACTCCAAGACACTCTTTGACGAGGCCTTCAGGATAGTTGTCGCCTCGAACGAAAGCAAGATTGTCCTTTGGAATTTTCGGGGCCACCGCGATTAGGCAGCACTGCCCGAACTTCGGCTATATGCAGGATTCTCTTGGGAGGAGATCGGAGACATCGACTTCGATGCATACGACAAGTACTCCTCGAGGGTCTCTCAACTAATCAAGGGACTGGGCCACGAGTAAGATATCACCCTCTCCGCCTTCCGGGGAGGGAGGCTTATCTTCGAGAGGGCCTCGGAGGGGATGCACTGCGACGTCTTTCTTGACAGGCTGAGGATGAGCCACGTTATCCCGTTCGAGAATAGGCTCGAGTTTGACTATCCAACCGTGACCCTGGCCGACCTCTTCCTTGGGAAGATGCAGATCTTCCGCCCTAACGAGAAAGACGTCATCGATACGATGGTACTTCTCCGGGAGCACGCCGTCGGCCCGGCCGATGCCAGACCGTCAACTCGCGGTACATGGCCGAGCTATGCTCGAAGGAGAGGGGCTCTGGAGGATGGTCTCAAGCAACATTGGGAAGGTCGCCGGCTTCCTGCCGGTCTACAACCAGCTGACCGAACCAGATAGGTCTGACACCGATCGAAGCTCTTGACTCTCCAAAGGGAGATCGAGGCTGTCCCGAAGAGCTTGGGTGTGGAGACTCGGCCAGGGTGGGGGAACGCGGGAAGTGGTACAGCGATGCCGAAGAGTTTTACCGCTGATTGAGACTGAGACGATCTCGTTAGGTCGGCCGCTTCTTCATCGGCTGAGCCTTAAATAACATCCCCGCCACTTTGATATCCTCCTTGACAAAGGAGGAGCTGGCGAAATCCGCCGGAGTGACGGTCTTCACGCGCTCGTCGTCCGGGCTGACCAGGCAGTTCGGCGCTCTCGACGTCCTCATCTACAATGTAGCGTGGTCGATGCTGCTCATACCCGAGGCGGCCTACCTGTACCTTCAGGGCCTCTTCGCATTCCCCCACGGGGATTTTGTACTCGCCGTCCTCGTCACAGCTCTCTGGGCGACGCCGATGTTCATCTCGTACTCGATGCTGGCCTCGTCGATGCCCCGAAGTGGGGGAGATTACGTGTGGCAGAGCCGCATCCTTCACGGCTCGATCGGGTTCGTGACGATGATGATCATGGCCTTCAGCCTCTTCATCTCGATCGCGTTGAATGGCTGGTGGGTCACGGCCTTCAGCACTTCTCCGATGTTCACCGCCCTTGGGGTCCAGCTCAACAACCTGACGCTCATCAACCTGGGAACATGGCTGGCAACCCCCATTGGGATCTTCGCCGGAACGATTCTGGTCAACGTCGTTACCTTCTCGATGTTCGCCCCGGGTATCGCACCAGGCCTGAAGGCAGGGAGGTATGGCTTCATCTTCGTGGTTATCGCGATGGCTGTTCTCACAATAACGATGGCCATCACTTCGCACTCGAGTTGGGTCTCGCAGTACAACGGTCTGATGGGCAACCCGGCAATCTCAAACCAAGCGAACTACTACAACACCGTGATACAGACAGCTGCTACGAACGGCTACACGACACAGCCGGCCAGCAGCTGGTCAGATACCGTGGGGATGGGCGCGCTCGTGTGGATCGTCCTCGCCTGGCCGATGTGGGTCTTCCTGAACCTCGGCGAGGTGAAGGGCGCCGAGAGCCTGAAGAGGATGACTTCTCTGACCGTCGGTTCGCTCTGGCTGGCCGTTGTATTCATGATCATCTGGGGGTACGAGCTGGTGCAGATGGTCGGAAGGGACTTCCTCGGTGCCGCCGGGTTCAACTTCTATTCTGGGACTCTGCTCTTCCCGATCGCGCCGTTCTACACCAACCTGGTCTCCGCCCTGGGCGTCGCGCCGGCGGTACTGATCGGACTGGGCACTCTGGCAACCGGCATCTGGGAGTGCTGGGTGAACTACGTGGGCGGCTCGAGGATCATGCTCGCCGCGAGCCTCGACAGGGTGTGGCCCGAGTGGTTCGGAAGGATAGGGAGGAGGTTCAGGCAGCTTGTAAACGTGGGCATAACATACCTCGTCATGGGGATAATAGTCGGGTACCTCTACAACTTTTCCATATTCGTCAACTATACCCTGTACACCTCTCTAGCCGCCAGCTTCTTTCAGTTCTTCACCATGGTCGCCGCCATCGCGTTCCCGTTCCGCAAGCGCATGGCGAACACGTGGAACACCTCTCCGGCGAAGCGGTGGGTGATAGCCGGCATGCCAATCATCGTTCTGGGAGGGGTGGCCGGGCTGATTCTGCAGGGAACGCTCGTCTACTACGAAGTTACCGTGGCGAATCTCTTGATCAACTCGAAGTATTCGATGGAGGCCTTCGGCATCCTGATTGCGGGGCTTGCCGCCTACTACTTCGGAGTCAGGACGTACCGGCGCAGTATGGGCGTCGACATAGAGCTGGCCTTCAGAGAAGTCCCGCCGCTGTGACATCCTCACGCGACCTTGGTCGTGGGCTTCCCAAGGGAACCTCTGCGATCAAGGCTTCGGTCGCGGGATTGATGACACCGAAGGTCTTCCCCGATTCGGAGGGGACCCACCTGCCGTCAACGAACATTGCAGGTCTTTGCCACACGTGGGGTGTCGCTTCTCTGATGATTAATCTCTGGGGGTGCGGCGCCTCGAACGGGCTGGTCGGCCCGTGATTCTTGGCCTCCGGCCGCCCGAAGAAACCGATTCCTCTTCGCCACTCGATGATTAAGCGAAGTCGACCTCAGAAATCCTAAACTATCGGCAGCCCGTAAAGTGGTCAATTTGAGAAGTGGAGAGCTATACTGCAGCGACCTTACGAAGGTCTATAGCGAATCGGGCGGGAAGAGGGCCCTCGACTCGGTCAGCCTGACGACCCCCTCTCGTGGCATCCTAGCGCTAATCGGCATGAACGGGGCGGGAAAGACCACGCTGGTGCGAATCCTCGCTACCCAGCTCGAGCCGACCTCGGGAACTGCTCAGATTGACGGGATCGACATCGTGAAGGAACCCAAGAAGCTGAGGGAGAGAATCGCCACCGTGCCCCAGGAAGCGAGGCCTGTCCCCTGGATGACCCCTCATCAGACCGTGGTCTCCTACCTGCTGTGGAGGGGAGTCGGTTACACGGAGGCGAGAAAGAGAGCGGCGGAGGCGATCGGGAAGGTGGGCCTTGACAATCAGGGGACGAAGTTGAACAGACGCCTCTCCGGCGGGCAGAGGAGGAAGGTGTTGGTGGCTACCGCACTCGCTGCGGACGCCGAGATCACCTTCCTTGATGAGCCCACGACAGGACTCGACCCGGTGTCTCGCAGAGAGCTGTGGAGGTCTCTCCAGGAGCTCGCGAAGGACCGCTTCCTCGTCCTTACGACTCACTACCTCGAGGAGGCCGAACAGCTGGCCGATACGATAGCTATCCTCGACGACGGAAGGCTTGCCGCCGTGGGCAGCCTCGATCAGCTCCGGAGCCTCGCGAAGTATCAGTACAGCATCCGGATGCCGTCTACTCCCGAGCGTCCGCCCGTTAGAGAGGGTAGTGTGACAACTGGAAGGGACGGAGAGATTCAGGTCTTGACCAGCGAACAGGAGGCCTACAGAATCTCAAGAGAGCTTCTCGAGAGGGGTGTGAGGTTCTCGGTCAACCGCATTTCCCTGGACGATGTGTTCTTTCACCTTGTCGGTAGTACGGGGGTGCCAAAGCAGTGAAGAACCGATGGACCAGGCAGATACTCGCGGCTGTGCTGGTCAACTCCATCTACGCGATGAAGAACTATCCGCAGGTCCTCTTCAACACAGCACTGGCGCCACTGTCGTTCCTGGTGATAGTGAACTTCGTCAGCAGAGGCGGGCTCGTCGGGCAGGCCATCGAGGGAGCGTTCATCATGAGCATGTTCTCGAACGGGATGGCGCTTCAGGGGGACCTCTCCCACCTGAAGAACGACCTCAAGCTACAAGACATGGTTGTCAGCACTCCTACCACGCCGGGCGTGTACGTGCTCGGGATGGCGATTTCAGAGATAGTCTACTCCCTCCCTGCCCTGCTCACCCTGGTCGGCTTGACGGCAGTATTCGTCCACCCCAATCTTACGCAGGCGGTCGAGCTGCTCGGCGTCATGCTGCTCATGTTCACCGTCTCTGTCACGATCGGATTCACCCTCTCGACATTCTCGAGCGACATAGTGCAGAGCTTCGCGTTCTCGGGGCTGATTTCGACGCTGTTCACTACGCTCCCTCCTGTGTACTACCCCATCACCTACATCCCTCTCCCCTTCAGGTATCTGGCCTACCTCTCGCCGACGACCTACGCGGCGGAAATCGCCCAGTCTACGACTGGGTTTCTGCAACTTTCGACTGTCGAGTTGATCTTCGCGTGGGTAATCCTGATAGGGATCACACTAACCCTCGCGTTGATCGCGGTCAAGAAAGCCAGGTGGCGCGAGGTTTGAGGGACTGAGCCGCACCGTTCGTTCTTGAAGGTGGTGCCACCTCGAAACTCACGAACAGGTGAGGTCACTGCGGTGAAACCCGAAACCACCCTCCAGCGAGCGCAGCCTTCTTCTCGAGTCAGCCATGATCCAGCTCGTGTTGGCGGAGGGGATTTACCGTGGGCGAGGTCCTCTGACCAATCTCGGAGACCTCGCATTTAACCCGATGGAGCCCGCAGTCTTCTGGGAATAGGTAATCACGAAGTCTTTTATCGAGGAAGGCAACCCAATCGCATTCAATGGTGGCTCTCGAGGTGGAAGATGTGATCGACTACCACGTCAAGCTCTTCGACAAGAGGGCAGAGCAAATCATCTATTACGAAGATCAGGTATGCCCGATCTGTAACAGCAGGATTGACGAACGCGGATGGTGCGCGTGCGGGACCATCGGAGGAGACTAGTTGTCCGAGGGCTTCACAAAAGTTCTGGTCAAGTCTGAGGTGCCGGAAGGGACGCTTAAGCTGGCGCAGCTTGGTGGGAAGCGGGTGGTAGTTGCAAACGTGGGGGGCAACTTCTTCGCCATGGGTGAAGTCTGCACCCACATGGGAGGGCCACTCTCGAGGGGAAGGCTCAACGGGTTTGTGATCACCTGCCCGTGGCACGGGTCCAGGTTTGACGCCCGAACTGGCGCCGTGGTGGGTGGGCCGGCAGTAAGACCGGAGCCGAGCTACGAGGTCAAGGTGGACGGCAACGACATACTAATCAAGGAGAATTAAGGCGAAGTTGTACCGCTTGGAAGGCCGTCTGCGATCGGTTAGGCCTTAGCCGCTTCCCCCTTGCCCTTCAGGGGGGTAAGTCAGCCGGATTTCGATGGACGAAACGTTTCTGGTGCCACCCTCCTCCGATTGCAACTGCTCCGTGCCGAGCTTGATGTCGGCGACTCTGAGGCCCGGAGCGAACCTGTGAATTGTTATCTGTGCTACGTCGACGGCGAGACTAATCGCTGCCCCCCGAGCCTTCAGAATCACGTCGGGAGAGTTGTTGAGACAGGTCAAGGTCGTGAGGACGTAACTCATCACGGGCTTTTGTCTTCCGATAAATACGGTGTTCCTGCCACCCGATTCCCTGAACTCCTCGTCCGACATCACTTCGGCCATCAGTTCCTGAGTATAAAAGAATGGATGGAGAGCCGGCTTTGGGTCATGAGACTGGATATCGGCTATAATTCCAGATGAACCTGGACCACTTGGTCCATCTGCTTTCCCGCCTTGGTTACCTTGAATTCTATGAGGAATATGCCTTTGCGCACCTGAATGAATCGGTGGGTCATGCGTACTTGGCGTTCAGTCTCTCCTCGATATGTCACTTTGACCCCCGGTCTGGTCTTGGTCTTCGATTTTATGGCTGCTAGGCAGAGCCCGTAGAGAGTGCCTCTCGGGAAACCTAGTCTCTGGTCAAGGTATTCGAGATAGCCCTTTGAAGTGAGATGTTCCCCTCTTGTGCCGGAGCGGTAACTCATTTACCAATCAAGGTGGCAGGAAAGCCCATGATTTGAATCATGGGATGAACTCAGAATAGGGGCCCTTTAATGGGATGATGCGTTTAATCCTCTGTGGTAGGGCAGGACATGCCCGAACTCAAGCCTGTGGAGACTGGGCCTCTACCCGTCCCGACAACGGGACGTGCAAGCCCGGTCGGTGAAGCAGGAACCATACGCGACTTGGATTATGCCACCCAGCAGAACCCGCCGTTGGAAGCCCACGACCTCGGTCGCGGGAGGATGTCACTGTCCTTCTGGACCTTTAGAAACTACCTGTGCCTTGGCGAACCTGTTGCCTACATCGGTGACCTTGATCTTCAAGCGTTCGCCAGCCTTGGCTCCCGTAACGAAGATGACGAACCCCTGAATTCTGGCTATTCCGTCGCCCCTCTGGCTCACTTCGGAAATCGTAACGTCGTACTCCTTGCCCACCTCTACAGGCTTCTTCCCGAACCCGAAGCTACCACCACGGTCGTCTCCCCCTCGTCTGAAGCTCAATATGTCTCTACTCCTCTCCCACGCTTTTCTGGTTCACATATGAACGTTTCCGTTGCCTTGACCGTTAACTCTTCGGCTCGTGGGTGGTTAAATAGCTATCTGACATAAAACGATGTGCGAACGGTCAAGTCAATCCAGTTCAGGTATGCGGCTTCGGACGAACTAGCCTCCCTCTTCGAGGACTTCCGCCTGATGTGCAACGATGCGATCAGAATCGCCCTCAAAGAGAAGCCGAGGAGCAGGTTCACTCTCATCGAGATGGCCTATCCCCGACTGAAGGAGTACGGTCTTCACACCCACTACATCCTGTCTGCATGCGAGGTAGCATACTCGGTATATCGGAATAAGGATAGGAAGTCAGACCCATACGTCAAGAGAGCGTTCCTGAAGCTGGACAACCAGAGCTACTCGCTGAATCATCTGCTCCTGAGAATCCCGACCACCCCGAGACACTTCGTCTACCTCACTCTCAAGGGCTCCGACCATCATCTCTCCTTCATCGACGACCCGACCCTCAAGAGGGCTCCATCACCCTCACCGGTCGCGCGGTCAGCATCGCTTTCTCGAAGGAGATTGCGGAGACGGAGACTCTGGGAGAGGTCGGCATCGACGTGAACGAGAGGAATGTGACTGCATCAGATACGTCTGGTCTCACTCTGGTATTCGACACGTCGAATGTGGCGGAAATCAAGGAGCGATACAAACCATCAGAGCGAAGATAGGGAGAGTGACGAGGCATGACCAGCGAATCAGTCAGAGACTCTACGCGAGATACGGAACGAGGGAGAAGAATCGGACCACCCAAGCCCTCCACCGGGTCTCGAAGGCAATTGTGGAGCGGGCTAAAGAAAGGAAGTTCGGCATCGTCTTGGAGAAGCTGAAAGGAATTCGGAAGCTGTATCGCAAAAGGAACGGCCAGAGTCCATCTTTCAGAGGCCGGATGAACTCATGGACGTTCAGGGAGCTTCAGAGACAGGTAGATTACAAGGCGAGATGGGAAGGGATTCCTGTAGGTTACGTCAGTCCGAGAGGCACGTCCTCAAAATGTCCGAGTTGTGACTCCCCCTAATCAAGCTCGAGGGAAGGAGAGTGTGGTGTCCTTCCTGCAGGCAGAGCGGGGATAGGGACGTGATCGCCTCAAGAAACATAATGGCCGCCCTGGTTCGTGCGGCTCGGCCATCCAGGGGAAGCCGTGAAGGGGAACCTCGAAGGCAGGAGAAGGCGAGTAATCCCCGGAGCAGATGGATGGAAGTTAGCGTCGGCGATGGGCCGAAGAGTTGACAGTACCAAGATCAGATGCCGAGGAAGGAGCGGAGACTCTTGTACCTGTTCCTGATTGTGACTTCGGTCACTCCAGCGGCTTCTGCGACATCCTTCTGTGTAATGTCTTCGCCTTCCAGTGTGCAGGCCACGTAGAGAGCCGAAGCGGCTAGTCCCATCGGGTCCTTCCCAGCCGATATCCTGAGCTGCGATGCCTTGAACAGGATTTCCCGCGCTCTTCGCTGCGTCCTCTCCGTCATCCCTGCCCTAGACGCTATTCTGGATACGCACCTCGATGGCTCGGCGACCGGCATCTTGATGTCCAGCTCCTTCAGCAGGAGCCTGTACGACCTTGCCAGGTCCTTTCTCTTGACGTTGCTGACTGCTGCCACGTCCTTCAAGGTCCTCGGAACCTCCATGTCTCTGCAGGCGGCGTATAGCGACCCTGCCATCATCGCGGTAATCGACCTTCCTCTCACTAGGCCCCTCTCGAGGCACTTCCTATAGATGTACGCGGCTCTCTCCGTAATCGCTTCAGAAACCGTAAGCTTGTCGGAGTACCTCCGGAGCTCATTTAACGCCTGCCTGAGATTCCTGTCGGCAGACTCGTGAGCCTGACTCCTTCTGTCCCAGGTCCTCAGCCGCTCGACGGTGGACCTCATTGAGCTTGAAAGAGCCTTTCCTGACGAGTCTCTGTTGTCCGTCCCTATCACTGTGGCAAGCCCCATGTCGTGCATCGTCACGGAGGTTGGGGCCCCCGTTCTGCTTCGGTTTTCTCCTTCTTCGCTGGAGAACGACCTCGTCTCCGGGCCCGTATCGACTATCTTCTCTTTGACTACGAAGCCGCAACCAGTGCAGTAAAGCTCTCCCCCTGAGCTGTCCACCACCATCGGACTCCGGCCACACCTAGGACACTTGTCGAGGGATCTCTCTAGTTTCCACAGCCTCGAAAAATTGGTTTCTTGTGGTATTCTATATCACACACCCTATAATTGGGTCTCCTTGAGTGGTGGTGCGTCCTCCTATATAAAGACGGGGCGGCGAAGACTCATTTTCTCAAGCAACGACCCCTACTGACGCCCAGTACTCTGCCCGGACGGGTCGTCACAGGCGTCCGGGACCCTCCGTTGTGCGATGAGCCTAGATTCGATGCCATTTGGTTATGCGGTTTCCAGGAAGGTGCGAGAATTGCACGATTTGGCGAGGATGTGATTTATGACTCGATGGAAAAGAGGTGAGTTAGGACTTTCTCGCTTCCCTTCTCCGCTTCTGTGGGGGGAAGTTGTCTAGCGGGATGAGGGTACCTACGACCCACTTCGGCTTGTCGACGACTTCGTGTATCCGCAGGTCGGCCGAGACGCTGCACAGAACGTAGGCCTCCTCCCTGGTCAGATGGTACTCCCTCGTGAGGTGGTCTATCATGTTCCTCACGGAGGTCTTGGTCGCCTCCCATAGGTCCGGGGCTATCCCAGTGGTGCCGTAGAGCCCTCTGCGACCGACCCTGTCGCCTGCGACCAGGTAGTGCGGGGAGTCGATCTTAGCACCCCTCGTAACGTCAAAGCGCAACGTCACCTCCCCTGGGCACTCGATCGCGGTCACGCAGACCTCGCCGTCGCCCTGCGCGGCATGGACGTCCCCGACGGAGAACAACGCTCCATCCACCCAGACGGGCAAGAGGAGTCTGCTACCCGCGGTCAGGTGTCTGATGTCCATATTCCCTCCGTGCCTCCCCGGCGGCATCACGTCGAAGTACCCTTCCTCAGGGGGAGCGACTCCGTAGACTCCGCAGAAGGGTCTGATCGGTACTCTGATTCCGTTCTTAAACGGGGCGTACCTGCCGTCGCGGAGGTTCCATATCCATAGGTACGGTTTATCGAACTCCTCCAGAAGCCCGAGACCGGGGACGATTCCCGACCAGCCCCAATTCGCCGTCTTCACTTTGATCACGTCCACGACTAACGCGTCGCCCGGTCTGGCTCCCTCCACGCTGACCGGCCCGGCGAGTGGATAGAATTTCTCAGCGTTCAGGTTCGCGAGGTCCTCCGCGCCGCTCTTCCGTGATACCTGCGAGGAGGTCACCTCGTTCACATGGAATGTCACGCTCTCGCCGGGCTTGATGTGAAGGACGGGTTTGTGGCTCCTGCTCCACTTGTAGTGGAATGTGTCAGCCTTCACGACTGTGCCTCTTGGCACGGCTGGCCTTCATCACGCCTCTCCATATGTCTATCACGGCGAGGATGCGAAACGCATTCGGTAGCAGAACTAACCCTTGACTTATTGCTGCTCCGGACGAACTTCGTCAGATAGTAGCCCCTCAACAGCGCGTAAGAATGCCGCTTCCGTATCCGATACCTCCGAGGAAAATCCATAAGAATCGCGCGCCCAGGACTAAACTGGTCAGATGGTTGGGAGTTACGCCTCGAATTGAGATAATTCACTCCGGAGACCCGTGGTGCTGGTTCAGCTGGGGTCTGGAACCAGCGATCCAACGTCTGCACGAGGCTTACGGCGACAAAGTGGGCAATTTCTTACAAGATGGGTGGTGTCTTCAACGACTTGGATAAGTGGAGGGCGAAATACGGAGTAGGGGATAACGCAGCTCTGTCGCAATGGATCAGCGAAACCGACCAGATGATGAGGAACCCGTTCGACCTAGACTACGTGTTGAAGTCAGGTATGAAAGACACTTGGAAGGCGTGTGTCGCAGTGAAAGCCGCCCAGCTTCAGGGAGAGGAGAGCATGCTCAGGTTCTACAGAAAGCTGATGGAAGCGATTCAGCTTTTCTCACAAGACGGTTCGAAAGATGAAATCATAAGGAAGGTTGCTGCTCAATCTGGACTAGACGTGAAGAGGTTCCTCGACGACCTCAAGGGGACCACGGCTTCTTCGATGTTCAGAGATGATAGACACAGCATGGCTGCGGAAGGCGGGAACTTCTTCTCGCTGCTGATAGTCGGCGGGGAGAAGCGAGAAAAGAAGCTTGTTTCGGGATACACCTCGGACGAGTACGAAAGAGTGATCGATGGAATGCTCGGAAAGGGGTTCGAAAAGAAAACCCCGATCGACATCGTAGAATACTTGGACAAGAGGAAGGGCTATCTTGTGACCGCGCGCGAAATCTCCGAAGTCTTCAAGACCGAAGAATCTGACGCAGAAAGGAGGCTCTCAGGCCTGAGCAGATCCGGCTTTCTGAAGAAGGAGGTCGCGGGCGGGAGGACCTACTGGGCCCTCCCCGAGGGTAAGACGATGGACAAGCTTACTCTTGAGCAGGTGAATCTTTCGCACGTCACGGAGAGAGCCAAGGTCACCGAGCCGGCAAAGCTGGAGCAGGCGGTAAAGGATGCCGTGAAGAAGTTGTACACCGAAGTCGCAGAGAAGCCCAGGGGGGTCTTACACTTTCCCGTTGGGCCTGAGGGCACAGGGGTTGCTGGGTATCCGGCCGAGGAGCTGGACAAGATACCCGCTACGGCAGTCGAGTCTTTTGCTGGCGTGGGCTATCCCCACAAGACGAACTCGATTAGAGAGGGTGATACCGTGCTCGACGTTGGTTCGGGCTCAGGCACCGACATTCTTGTCGCGGCTGTCAGAGCTGGACCAAAGGGCAGGGTGACCGGTCTTGACATAACCGACGCCATGATAGATAAGGCGCGGGGAAACATAGAGAAATCGGGGTTCAAGAACATCAGTGTCACGAAGGGTGAGGCAACGATGATACCCCTTGACGACGGCTCAGTTGATGTGGTGACCAGTAACGGCGTCCTCAACCTCGTCCCGGACAAGGAGAGGGCATTTTCCGAAATATTCAGGGTCCTGAGGCCTGGAGGAAGACTCCAGCTCGCGGACATTGTCACTCGAGAGAACGTTCAGGCGGCCTGTGGAAATAGTTCCTCAGCTTTGGGGCTGACTGCATAGGCGGAGCTTCGGTGGAGAAGGACTACCTCGACATGATTCGAAAGGCCGGTTTCCGCGACGTTAAGGTCGTAGACAGAATCGACTACTTCGCCCGGAGTCCAGAGACTACTCGAAGGCTAACGAAGACCTTTGGCGCTGAATCTGTCGTGATCAGCGCCAGGAAGCGGGCCAGCCCTACCGCTGACTGAGCTCATATCCTTCCCCTCGGACCAATTCTGGTTTGTAGGCTTCCTTGCAAGGCAACGAGGATTCCCTTCCTCCCTAGAGTTCGGTCAGACATCTGAACCTGAAGTTCGATTGGGAGACCGACGATGGCCTGCCTCGGCTTCATCTCTGCTGAACTAACCCGGCTTCCCCTTGACATGTCTGACCGGTTGCTTTGCGAGTCAACTCTCATACATGTCAAGAAGCTGTGTGCTCTCGGCTGTCTCTTGCTTCTCTCTCTTCTTTGGCATTAGGTAAGTGCGTTTCCTGTCATGGGGGGTCTCCTGCTCTGCGACGGGCATGGTTGCCTTCTGCCAATACCAGTACCTGTAGTAACACTCCGCACATAGCGTCGGGTTCTGTCTGGCCGCTGGTTGTCCACACAGCTCGCATGCCAACGTCATGATGAGACCTAACTCGGTGAGACAAGTCCTTCCTTTATTCGTTTCTAACGCAATAAGTACGGGAAGATGAGATCAAGATCAATCGATATGTGAAATGCATGGAAGATCCTCGCGGCCTTCCCCTCTTCCATCCCGCTTTTGCCGCATTCAATCCTTTCGTTCGGAGTGGTGTGACAACGGGAAAAGATAGAGCACTGGACCAGATTCGTGTGCGCGAATCACGTAGACATACTGAGATTGGGATAACAA
>Ga0209237_1000264_pt1 | contig 28325 bp, 27 predicted proteins | sample GraSoi013_1_40cm_2_FD_185820 | JGI IMG/M metagenome (GOLD analysis project Ga0209237, IMG submission 185820) | Grasslands soil microbial communities from the Angelo Coastal Reserve, California, USA - Sample 10_02_2013_1_40cm (SPAdes) (version 2) | ecosystem: Environmental > Terrestrial > Soil >...
CCCCAGACGACGGCAGCGGGCACCGCGATCCCGCCCGTGCAGGTCGCGGCGCTCGACAGCGCGGGCCGCATGGTCACGACCTTCACCGGGCCCATCACCGTCTCGCTCCTCGCAAATCCGGGCGGCGGCCCGCTCGCCCCGCGGACGGTCAACGCAGTGAACGGGCTGGCCACCTTCTCCAACCTGAGAATCGACAAAGCCGCGTCCGGTTACAGCCTGGTCGCGACCGCGAGCGGTCTCCCGAACGCTCCAAGCGCTGCGTTCGCCATCGTCCCGGGGACGGCGACTCAGCTCGCCTTCACGGTACCGCCGAGCAACACCCCGGCGCGGGCCACGATCCAGCCGCCCGTTCAGGTCACGGCGTACGACGCGTTCGGGAACCAGGCGACCAACTTCACCGGCTCCGTCGTGGTGGCGATCGGGCACAACGGTGGCGTGCTGCTGCCGGGCACGCTGTCCGGCAACGGGGCCGTCCCCGCGGCGAACGGCGTCGCCACCTTCGCGAATCTGAGCATCGACGTGGTCGGCAACGGCTACACGCTCATCGCGACCATCGTAGGGGGCTCAGTCACCAAGGAGAGCACCCCGTTCAACATCACGGTGCTGTGATGCGCTGCCCCCGGTGCACGCTCACCGAGCTCTCCGAGGCCGCCGAGACCTGCTGGCTGTGCGGTTACGCTCCCGGGACGGTCGCCGTCGAGGAAGCCCCGCCCGCCGAGCCGAGCGAGCTCGACGCGCGGCGCGAGCTGGCGCGCGACTTCCGGATCGAGAGCCTGCTCGAGCGGCCACCCGGCCCGATCGTCTATCTGGCCCGCGACGCGGAGGAGCGACCGCTGGCACTGAAAGTTGTGCCGCGCGCGCAAGTGGGGTCGGCGGAGGACCGCTTCCACGCCGCAGCCGACGCGGCGGCGCAGCTCGATCACCCGCACATCGTCCCGGTCTACCGCCACGGCGCCACGGAAAACTTCCTCTGGTGCGCGACCAAGTACGTGGACGGCCGGTCGCTCGCGCGCATGCTGCAAACGGGCGGACCGCTGGAGCTCTCCGCCTGTCTGCGCATCTTCGAGCAGGTCGCGAGCGCCCTGGACTACGCGCACCGGCGCGGCGTGGCCCACGGGGCCCTGACGCCCGATAGCATCATCGTGGATGCGAACGAGTGGGCTCTCGTGAGCGACTTCGCCATGCGGGGGCTGCTCGACGCGGCCCCCGACGGTGGCCGGGCCGGCGAGCCGGCGGCCGGCGCGGATCAGCGCGCGCTGGCGGCGATCGCTCATCAGTGTCTCACGGGAATAGCGATGGGCGAGGACCCGCCGACGGCGGACGACGGCCCCTCCGGACTCCCCCTGCACGTCTCGCAGGCGCTGCGCCGCGCGCTCTCGAGCCGGCAGGCCGACCGGTTTCCCAGCGTGCTCGACTTCGTCGCGGCCCTCGGAGGCACGCGCCCGGATGCGCGCACGGCGTGGTTCGGGGCGAATCCCCGCAAGAAGGGGGCGGGCTCCCCGGTCGTGATCGTCGACGCCGATCGCGACCCGGCGGCGCCACATATCGGGAAACGGGTCGCTGCCGCCGCCGCGGGTCTCCTGGTCGCGCTCGGCGGCGGCGCGGCGTGGCTCGGCATCTCCTCGATTCCCGCGTCCCCGGCAGGTCGAGAGCCGATCGCCAGCGCCCCAGCGCCCGCGCCCAGCGCTCCATCGGTACCGCCGAGCGCGAGCGACGACACGTTCGAGCCAGCCGCCCCGGACCCCGCGCCGCCTTCATCCCCGACACCGGCGCCGGTGCGCACGACGCGTCCGGCGGTTACGACGCGCGCCCCGGTCGTGAAACGGCCGGCGCCGCCGCCTCCGCCTCCCCCGGCGCGGGTGGACCAGCGCAACCTGGAACCCGGTCTCCTCTCGGTGAACGCGATCCCGTGGGGCAGCGTGTATCTCGATGGTCAGCCCATCGGGAACACGCCCCAGATCGATCGCACGGTCGCGCCCGGTCGGCACCGGCTGCGGGTGGAGCGCGAGGGCTACCGGCCGTACGACCGCGTGATCGACGTGGCGTCGGGGCAGCGGCTCCGCATCACCGACATCGCACTCGTGGAGCGATAGCCCGTGACGCGCGCCACCGTCTGTCTCGCCCTGTCGCTGCTGCTCGGCGGAGCGCGGGTGCTGCGTGCCCAGTCGCAGTCGGCGAGCGACCTCCTGGGACGGGGGGTGCGGCACTATCAGGCCTTGGAGTACGATGCGGCGGCGGCGCTGCTCGAGCAGAGCCTGGGCCGCGATTCGGCCGCGGCGCTCGCGGACTCGCTCCGGGCGCGGGCGCTCTCGTATCTCGCGGCGACGGAGCTGTTCCGCGGACAACGTGACTCCGCCGTTGCCGCGTTCCGCCAGCTGGTCCTGCTCAACCCGCACTATCGGCCGGACGAGCTGATCTTTCCACCCCAGGTCACGAACCTGTTTCAGGAAGTCCGTCGGGCGACCAGGGCGATCGCCGTCGCCGTGCCGCCCGTCACCGAGCTGCGGCCGCGGCTCGAGCGGTTCTTCACCGCCCGGGTGCTCGCGAGCTCGCTCGCGGACGTGGCGGTGACGCTCGCGCAGGAGGACGGGACGCCGGTGCGGGAGCTGTACAACGGCCCCGTCGCCGATAGCGTCGTCGTGACGTGGGACGGTCGCACGGCGGCGGGAGCGCTTGCCGAGAATGGCCGCTACGTGCTGCGGGTGGCGCCGCGAAGCCCAACTCCGGACGGGCCGCGCGCGCGCCAGGTCCTGCTCGAGGTCAAGCAGGAGCCGCCGGATACCCTCCCCTGGCCGCCGGATCTCACGACGCCCACGCTGCTGCCGGAGCGCACCTCAGGGGCCCCGGCCTTCCGGTCGCTCGCGGCGGGACTCGTCGTCGGAGCCGCCGCCGTCGCCCTCCCGTCGCTCTTGGCGCGGGGCAAGGACGCGACGGGAGCGCGCTTTGCGGTCGGCGCGGCGGTGGGCATCTCCGGATTCGTCGGCTTCTTCGCGCGGAAACCCCGCCCGCTGGAAGCCAACGTTCGCGCGAACGCATCGCTGCGCGAAACCTGGAAGAAAAAACTCGAGGCCGTAAGGACCGAGAACGCCACGCGCCTGCGCTCGATCCGACTGGTCGTCCGCGCAGGACCCGAGACCATCGCGGAGCGGGGATCACCCTGAGGACCGTCGCCCTGATCGGCATCGTGGCGCTCGCGGCGCCCGCCGTCGTCCGCTCGCAGGGCCGGCCGACGCTCGCGTTCCGTGGCGACGCGGGGCTCGTATGGGTGCGGAGCGACTCGGCGCCGGCGGGCGTGGGGGGGGCCGGCCCGGTTCGGATACGTGGCCCGGTGCTCGGAGGGGAAGGCCGCCTCGTCTTCAGTCAATTCGCCGTGGGCGTGGGCCTCCTGAGCGGCACGCTGCAGAACGCCGATCAGACGGTGAAGCGCGACCTCATCGAAGGGCGGCTGCTCGTTGCGGCCCGTCCCGTCCCGTGGCTCGAAATGAGCGTCGGTCCCTTCGTGCGGGCGTACGTCACGGACTCGAGCACCGAGCGCTGGGTCTTCTGGCAGGCCCGGGCCCGCGTGGACGCGCCCATCGTGACGGCGAGCCTGACGAGCTACGTCGAGCTGTGGCGCGCGCTGTCCTCGCAGGTCAATCTCGTGGGAGGGGCCGGCCGCGTGCAGGGAGGCGAAGCGGGCGTGGTGTACCGGCCGCCGCAGCGACCGTACGTGCTCCGCCTCGCCTACCGCGTGGACGACGCGGTGGTGCGGGCGGTGGGGAGCGGAAGCGAGACGCTGGAAGCGATCACCCTGGCGGTCACCGTGGGAGGATGGTAAGGAGGCGTCACCGCGGCGCGGGTGCGCCGCCCTCGTTCCCGACGTCCGCCTGCGGCACGAGCCGATACAGCAGCTCGCCTTTCCGGATCATGCCGAACTGTTCGCGCGCCGCGCGCTCCTGGGCGGCGGGGTCGGTTTCGAGCGCGTGCGCCAGGCGCTGCAGCGAATCGAGTTGTCGCTCGAGGTCCCGCACGGCCCGGCGCTCTTCCGCGAGCTGGCTCCGCAGCTTGAGCCAGTCCAGCATGCCGTACTCCCCCGCCTGAAAGGCCAATCCCGCGAGCACCACCGCCGCGGCGATCCCGATCAGCCTGGCGCGCGTCACAAGCCGTACAGATGGCGACCGGGGTAGTACGCCGTGTCGCCCAGCTCCTCCGCGATGCGCAGCAGCTGGTTGTACTTCGCGACACGGTCGGTGCGCGAGGCGCTCCCGGTCTTGATCTGCCCCACGCCGGTCGCCACCGCGAGGTCGGCGATGAAGGTGTCCTCGGTCTCGCCGGAGCGGTGCGAGATCACGGCGCCGTATCCGTTGGAGCGCGCGTGCGCGATGCACTGCAGCGTCTCGGTGAGCGAGCCGATCTGGTTCAGCTTGATGAGGATCGCATTCGCCACGCTCTCCTCGATCCCGCGATCCAGCCGCTCGATGTTGGTGCAGAAGAGATCGTCGCCCACCAGCTGCACGCGGGCGGAGAGCGCTTCGGTGAGCTTCGCCCATCCCGCCCAGTCGTCCTCGGCGAGCCCGTCCTCGATCGAGACGATCGGGTAGCGGTCGATCCAGCCTTTGTACAGCGCGACCATCTCGTCCGACGTCTTCGTGCCGGCGCCGCTCTTCTTGAAGACGTAATTCCCCTCCTGGTAGAGCTCGGACGCCGCCGGGTCGAGCGCGATCGCGACGTCCTTCCCGGGCTCGAGCCCGGCGGCCTCGATGGCCGCCATCACCGCTTCGAGCGCCGCCTCGTCGCTCGCGAGATTGGGCGCGAATCCGCCCTCGTCCCCCACCGCGGTGGACAGATTGCGCTTGGACAGCACCTTCTTGAGCGCGTGGAACACCTCGACGCCGATCCGCAGGCCGTCGGGGAAACTCTCGGCGCCGATCGGCACGATCATGTACTCCTGGAAGTCCACGGTATTGGCCGCGTGCGCGCCCCCGTTGAGGATGTTCATCATCGGCACGGGCAACACGTTGGTGACCGGCCCCCCGAGATAGCGGTACAGCGTGAGGCCGGCGTCCTGGGCCGCCGCCCGCGCCACGGCCATCGACACCGACAGGATGGCGTTGGCGCCGAGGTGACTCTTGTTGGGGGTGCCGTCGAGGTCGAGCATCGCGTAGTCCACCGCGATCTGCTCCTCGGCCGACATGCCCTCGAGTCGTGGACCGATGACCTCGTTCACGTTCTTCACCGCCTCGAGCACGCCCTTGCCGCCGAAGCGCTTCTGATCGCCGTCGCGCAGCTCGACCGCCTCGTGCTCGCCGGTGGAGGCGCCGCTCGGCACGGCAGCCCGTCCGGCTGCGCCGCTCGAGAGGGTGACGTCCGCCTCGATGGTCGGGTTGCCCCGGCTGTCGAGAATCTCGCGCGCGCGCACCGAAATGATCGTGCTCATGATGGCCCGTACCCTAGCGGGCGACGCCCTCTGCGTCAACGCGCGCCTTCATGGCGAGGATCGCGGCATGCACCCGGTCGCGCAGCTCCTGCCGCCGCTCGACCGTCATCCCCGCCGTGGCGATCGCATCGCCGATGACGATCCGGATCGGCCGCGGTCGCAGGAAGAACCGCCCCTTGGGCATGATCTCGAACGTGTTGCCGACGTACACCGGCACCACGGGCACCTGGGCCGCGATGGCGAGCCCGAAGGGCGCGTTCTTGAACGGTAGCAGCTCTCCCGTGCGGCTACGCGTCCCCTCGGGGAACAACAACGCCGACGTGCCACCCTGGATCACCTCGGCGACGCGCTTGTAGGCCTCCAGGGCCCGCGCCGGATGCGCGCGGTCGATCGTCAGGTGGCCGGCCGTCACCATCGCGCGGCCTATGAGCGGGATCCGGGCGAGCTCCTGTTTCGCCACCATCCGCACCGATCCTGGCAGCGTGGCCGCGAGGGCCCAGATGTCGAACATCGACGAGTGGTTCGAGGCGTACACGACCGGGCGGTCGGGAATGCGGTGGAGCCCCTCGGCCCGCACCGGGGTCCCGGCCGCCCAGAGCAGCTGGCGGGACCAGTCGTTCGTTCCCCAGTCGTAGACTCCGCCGGGCCGCCGCTTCACGCCCAGCAGGGCGGCCACGATCACGCCTGTCGCGTGGATCGCGGTCGAGACCACGAGCACCACGTAGAACCACAGCGTGCGGATCATCGCGCGGGGAAATGATCGAAGCCGGGGGGAGGCGTGATCAGGCGTCCGCCATCAGTAATCCCTAAGCCGCGGCCCGCGGTGCAGGCGCCGATGCGCGTCAGGGGCAGCCCCGTGGCACGGCGAAAGGCGCGGGCGCCCGCGGTCCCGAAGCTTCGCGGCATGGCGACCAGCAGCTCGTACTCCTCGCCGCTGCGGGCGGCCGCGCGCGGCGTGACACCCGGCCAGCAGGGAACGCACTCCAGCTCGATCGCAATCCCGACGCCCGAGGCCGCCGCGAGGTGCCCTGCGTCCCCCGCCAGGCCGTCGGAGATATCGATCATGGCGCGCGCTCCACGCCGCGCCAGCCAACGCCCCGCGGCGATGCGCGGCACCGGGCGGGCGAAGCGGCGCCGCACCGCCGGAGCGAGGCGCCCCCCCCCCCCCCCCCCCCCCCCCCCCCCCCCCCCCGGAGCGCGGCGAGCGCGAGCCCCGCACCCCCAAGCCGCCCCGTCACCCACAGCCCGTCACCCGGACGCGCGCCGCTCCGCCGCACCGGCCGCGCGGCGAGCCCCAGCACGCAGACGTCGACCACGTAGCGAGTCGATCGCACGAGATCGCCGCCCAGCACTCGCGCGCCGACGCGCTGCACAGCGGCTCCGACTCCCGTCATAATCTCCGTCGCGGGATCTGGGCGCCCCTTCCCCCTTCCCCGGCCGTTTCCGGGAAGTCCGAGCGAAACCAGCACGCCGATCGGCTCCGCCCCCTCGGCCGCCAGATCCGACAGGGCGGTGGCCGTCGCACGCCAGCCGATCTCTCGCAAGGAGAGCCAGTCGGTGCGGAAGTGCACGCCCTCGAGCGACAGATCGATACTGATCGCGAGGGTCCGGCCGCCGACGGGCAGCAGCGCGCAATCGTCGCCGAGGTCGTGGCCCGCGGCGCCGAGCGTCCCGAAAATGGCGCGCAGGCGGTCGAACTCACCCCCCGGGCCGAGGCGGAGTGACCGGCGCTTCACGCCGTCTCCGGCGGCTCCAGGACCGTGAGCACCGGGGGCCCAACCGGCTGCGTGTTGGTCCACGCACGCCAGATCTCGGGCAGTGCGGCCAGGACATCGGCGGGACGCAGGCTGCGTGCCGTCCACTGGCGCGCACCGTGCTCCGCCGCCCGCCCCAGCGCATGGGCGCCCAGGGCGGCGGCCTCGGGCCCCGCGCTCCCCCGGGCCAGGAACGCGCCGATGAAGCCGGCGAGCAGGTCGCCCGAGCCGCCGGTGGCGAGTCCGGGGTTGCCGCTCGCTACCACGTGGATCGGCCCGCGCAGGTCCGCGATCACGGTCGGCACGCCCTTCAGGAGCACGGTGCCCTTCACCTTCTGGGCGGCCTTCGCTGCGGCCCCCCAGCGGTCGTTGGCCGCCGCATCGGCGAGCTCGTCGCCGAACTGGGCGCGGAACTCGCCGAGGTGCGGCGTGAGCACCACCGGCCGCTCTGCGGTACCGCGGAACAGGATGAGGGCGTCGGCGTCGAGCACGGTCGGGATCGGGCGGCGCGCGAGCACAGCCTGCAGGAACTGGGCACGGGGTGGCTCGCGGCCCAGGCCCGGACCGAGCACGAGCGCGTCGGCCCACTCGAGCGCCTCCGCGGCGTCGGGCTCGAGCTCGGGGCCGAGCGCCGACTCGACCGTGAGCACGTCGGGGAGGCTGGCGCGCGCCGCTTCGATCGTCTCCTTCGCGGCCACGAGCTTCACGAGCCCCGCGCCGGCGGCGAGCGCCCCGCGCGCGGCGTGGAGCGCGGCGCCGGTCATGCCGTTTGCGCCGCCGGCCACTGTGACCCGGCCGCGATCGCCCTTGTGCATCGTCGGTGTGAGCTTCGGGAGCCGCGCCCCCGCCCACCCGTCCGTTACGAGCACGGGCCATACGGGATCGGCGGGCGGCAGCCCGATATCGACGACGACGATCTTGCCGCACCAGTCGCGCGCGAGCAGGTGGCCGCGGCGCGGCCCCCCGAACGTGACTGACAGCTCGGCGCGCACCGGCCCGTGCGCCTCGCCGCTCGACAGGTCGAGGCCCGTGGGCCCGTCGATCGCGACGACCGGGGCGCCGTAAGCGACGAGCCGCTGGGCCAGCGCCAGCACGTCGCCGCGCGCCGGTCCGGTGGCGCCGGTGCCGAGCAGCGCGTCGATCACCACGGCGGTGGCGGGCCACGGCTCTTCCCGACCCGTCTCGCGCACGCCGTCCATGCGGGCAAGCGCGCGGTTGTCGATCGCGTCGTCGGTCTTGGGGTCGAGCGCGGCCACCCAGACGGGTATGCCGCTCGCATGCAGCGCGCGCGCCACCACCCACCCATCGCCCCCGTTGTTCCCCGCCCCGGCGACGACCAGCGCCCCACGGGCGAGTACGGCGGGATAGTCGCGGACGATCAGGTAGGCGACCGCTCGTCCCGCGGTCTCCATCGGCACGCGGGAGGGAATCCGGTATTGCGTGCGGGCGGCCGAATCCCAGGCGGCGGCCTCGGTCGCGGACAATACAGGGATCGGGTTCACGGGATCACCACCCCTCCGTATCCCACCACGGCGTCGTCGTCCCCCGTCACCATGCCGGAGTGGCTGTAGTGCACGACGTCGGCGCGCTCGGCGCCGAGCGCCCGGGCCGCAGCGAGCACGGTGGCCGCCGGCGCCCGGCCGCACATCGAGATGCGCTCGTTGCGGCAGCGCGCGAGGAGCTCCGCGCCGTCGAGCGCCGCGACGGCGTCGAGCGCCCGGCGGTCCTTGTGCTCGGACGTGGCGGCGGGCTCGTAATGGTTCAGATCGCTCGACGCCAGCAGCAGCACCCGGTGGGGCCAGCGCCGCACGAGCCCCGCCAGTGTCTCACCCAGCCCGCGGCATCCCTCCCACGCGTCCCACGCCAGTACGAGCGGCACGATCCGCACGTCGGCTCGCCGGAGCTGGAGGAAGGGTAGCTCGACCTCCACCGCGTGCTCGGAGGCGTGGGCGGCGTGGTCGTTACCCACCAGTGGCGAGGTCTCGAGGAGCGCCCGTGCGAAGCCGTCGTCCACGCTCACGTCGCCGAGCGGGGTCCGGAACGCGCCCGCCTCCCACAGCGATGCACCGCCGGGCGCCCGGCTCACCCCGGTGTGGTTGGGTGCCAGGATCACGACGATCGGCGGGATCTCGAGGCGCGCGAACACGTGCGCCGCCGTGAGTCCCGAATAGACGTAGCCCGCGTGCGGGGCCACCGCGGCGCGTGCGGGGGCGGGACGCGCCTCGCCCACGGCGTCGAGCAGCTCCCGCACCGTGCGCTCGAGCTCACCCTTCGTGCCCGGGTAGAAGCGCCCGCTCACGGCGGGCGCGCGCACGGCGTCCAAGCTTACTTGAAGCTCTGGCCGATCGCGCGACCGAAGGAGATCTCCCCGTTGTCGATCCGGATGTTGAACCCGCACTCAGGGTTCGAGCAGACCCAGGCCTTGTAAGTGATCGGCGCCCCGTCGCGGCCATAGTCCGACAACGGAATGAGGAGACCTTGCTGACATTTTCTGCAGGCGGGCCATTCTCTGACGTCGTCCATGCGGCACCCCCCTTCACCCGATCCGACGCCCCCTATCCGCGCTCCACCCCGGGCCACGGATAGCCGGCCCGGAACACCTCCGCGAAATCGTAAACCCGCTCGAAGTCCTCCGGCTTGTCGGTCGGCTGGCTGGCGAGCAGGCCCACGTCGATCAGCGTGAACACGATCCGTCCCAGGTCCTCGGTGCTGGCGATGCCCCAGTGCCCAAGGACGGTCGGCGCGAGCAGCCCGAACTGCTCCCGCGCGAAGTCCCGGCACGCCCAGGCGAGCTCCCCGCCGCTCAGGTGCCGGCGCGCCGGGAGCTTGCCCTGGGCGTACTCCAGCGCCGCCAGCACGAACAGGTAGCCGCGCTCGTGATAGCGGGCGTCCTGCCGCCCGATGCGTTGGAACGCCTCTTCGAGCGTCGCGAAGTCGCTCACGGCCGCGCCTCCGTCTGTCCCGGCGTTCGAGCCCGCACCGCCACGGGCCGCAACGGGTGCGGCTCGAGCAGCGCCAGCTCGAGCACGTCGTCGATCGTCTCCACCGGCTTGATCTCGAGCAGCTGTTTCACCTCGTCGGGGACGTCCACGATGTCGCTCTGGTTGCGCGCCGGCACCAGCACCGTCTTGACGCCGGCGCGCGCCGCCGCCGTCAGCTTCTCCTTGAGCCCGCCGATCGGGAGGATGCGCCCGCGCAGCGTGAGCTCGCCCGTCATCGCCACATCGTGGCGCGCCGGACGACGGCACAGGAGCGACGCCAGCGCCGTCGCGATCGCGATCCCGGCCGACGGACCGTCCTTCGGCACCGCCCCGGCGGGCAGGTGCAGGTGCACGTCGGTCTGCGTGAACGCGTCCAGCGGAATCCCGAGCGGCCCGGCGCGCGCCCGCAGCAGGCTCCACGCCGCCTGGGCGGACTCCTTCATCACATCCCCCAGCTGCCCGGTCAGGGTGATCTGCCCCTTCCCGGGCATCTGAATCGCCTCGATGAACATGATGTCGCCGCCCACCGGCGTCCATGCGAGCCCGGTCGCCACCCCCACCTCGGCCTCGCGTCCCGCGACCTCGCTCTGGACCTTGGGCTGGCCGGCGAACTTCTCGAGGTTCTTCGCGGTGATCTTGATGCTCGCCGCCCGTCCCTCGACCACCTCGAGGGCGGCTTTGCGGAGCACGCCCTGGATCTCCCGCTCGAGCTGGCGCACGCCGGCTTCGCGCGTGTATTCCCCGATCAGCCGCTCGAGCGCCCCGTCGGCGATGTTCGCCCGCTCCGTCTGGAGCCCCGTCTCCTTCAGCTGGCGCGGCAGGAGGTAGCGCTTGGCGATCGCGAGCTTCTCCCCGGGCGTGTACCCGGGCAAGGTGAGCACTTCCATCCGGTCGAGCAGCGGGTCGGGGATCGGCGCGAGGCTGTTGGCCGTGGCGATGAACATGACGCCCGACAGGTCGAACGGCACCTCGAGGTAGTGGTCCACGAAGGTGCCGTTCTGCGCCGGGTCGAGCACCTCGAGCAGCGCGGCCGTCGGATCGCCGCGCACGTCGGCGCCCATCTTGTCCACCTCGTCGAGCATCAACAGGGGGTTGCGCGTCTCGCAGCGCTGCAGCGCGTGGATGATGCGTCCCGGGAGCGCGCCGACGTAGGTGCGCCGGTGGCCGCGGACCTCCGCCTCGTCGCGCACGCCGCCGAGCGATACGCGGGTGAAGCGGCGCCCCAGCGCCTCAGCGATACTCTGGCCGAGCGAGGTCTTGCCCACGCCGGGCGGGCCCACGAAACACAGGATGCCGCCGCGCGCCGCGGGGTTGAGGGTGCGGACCGCCAGGTACTCGAGGATCCGCTCCTTCACGGTCTTCAGGTCGTAGTGATCGCGGTCGAGGATGTCGCGCGCCGCCTTCAGGTCGAGCCGGTCCGCCGACGTACGGCTCCAGGGCAGCGTCGCGAACACTTCGAGGTAGGTGCGGGCCACGTGGTACTCGGCCGACTGCGGCGACATCTGGCGCAACCGCTTGAGCTCCCGATCGACGACCTTTTTGGCCTCGTCGGGGAGGCCGGCGGCCTCGAGTCGACCGGCGAGCTCCGTAAGCTCGTCCTCTCCTTCTTCCTCGCCCAGCTCCTGGCGGATCACCCGCAGCTGCTCGCGCAGCACGTACTCCCGCTGATTCTGGTCGAGGCGCGTGCGCACCTTTTCCTGGATCTGACTGCCGACTTCGAGGACCTGCAGCTCCTGGCCGAGCAGCTCGGCGAGCCGCTCGAGGCGGCGGTTCACGTCGTCGATCGCCAGCAGCTCGGCTTTGGCCGGGAGGGCCAGGTCCAGGTTCGCGGCCACGAAATCAGCCAGCTTGCCGCCGTCGGTGATGCCGACGAGAACCTCGTGCAGCTCCTCCCCCAGATAGGGCGCGATGTCGATCACCCGGGAGAACTGCGCGTGCACCGTGCGCCTCAAGGCTTCGGTGCGCGCGTCCTCGAGCACCGTGTTGGGGAGCGGCTCGTAGCCCGCCACCAGCCAGTGCTCGGCGGGCGTCACCTCGACGAGCCGTGCCCGCTCGAGCCCCTGCACCATGACCCGCACCGAGCCGTCGCCCAGCTTGAGCATGCGCACGACCGTGCCGAGCGTGCCGACCTCGTACAGCTCGTGGGCGCGGGCCTGCATCACGGCGCCCTCGGGGGGCTCGGTGCCGCCCAGCGGCCGCACCACGCCGAGCAGCAGGCGCTTGTTCCCCTGCACCACCTCGTCGATCAGCTGGACGGCGTGCGGATCGGTGAGCGCCATGGGCAGCACGACGTGCGGGTAGACGACGACCCGGCCGAGCGGCAGGACGGGGAGGCGATCCACTTACTGCACCCGCACCGACTGCGGGCCCGAGAGGCGGGTCGGGAGCTTCGCCAGCCGGACCTCGAGGAAGCCCTGCTCGTAGTTCGCCCGAATGCTCTCGGGGTCGACCGGCACCGGGAGGCGGAAGCGGCGCTCGAACGGGCCGACCTGCACTTCCATCGCGTGATAGTGCGGCTTGCCTTCGTGGCGTCGCGCGGTGCGCTCGCCCGCGATCGTCAGGACACCGTCCACGTACTCGACCGTGAAGTCCTCCGAGCGCATCCCCGCGATGTCCATGTAGACCACCAGCGCGCTGTCGGTTTCGTAAATATCCGTCGGCGGCTTCCATTTGGACGAGGCGACGAAACCCACGGGACGGCCGTGCGCCACTTCGTTGAAATAGACCTCGAGCTCTTCCGCGGGGTGCACCGTGAACGACCCCGAGCCCCGGGAGGGCCGGCCCGGGGAGCCGCCGCTATCGGGCATGGTGCCCCCCCGCCACGGCGGCGCGGGCCGGCGGCGCGTACAGCGGGAACTGCTCGGCCAGCTCGCGCACTTCGGCTTTCACGCGTGCGATGGTCGCCTCGTCTTTTCTCGTGAGCACGGTGTCGATGAACTCCGCCACTTTGAGCATTTCGGCCTCGGTGAAACCACGTGTGGTCACGGCCGGGGTGCCGATGCGGACCCCGCTCGTGACGAACGCCTTCTGGGGATCGCCGGGAATCGTGTTCTTGTTCACTGTGATGCCGGCCCGGTCGAGCAGCTCCTGGGCCTCCTTGCCGGTCACCTGTTTGGGCCGCACATCCACGAGCATGAGGTGCGTGTCCGTCCCGCCCGACACGATCGCGTAGCCCCGCTCCACGAGCGCGGCGGCGAGGGTCTGCGCATTCCGCACCACCTGGATGGCATATGCCTTGAACTCCGGCGTCAGCGCCTCGCCGAGGGCCACCGCCTTCGCCGCGATGACGTGCTCGAGAGGACCACCCTGGATGCCCGGGAAGACCTGTTTGTCGACGTCCTTCCCGAACACCTCCTGGCACAGGATCAGGCCGCCGCGCGGGCCGCGCAGGGTCTTGTGGGTCGTGGTCGTCACGATCTGCGCGTGCGGCACGGGCGAGGGGTGGATCCCCGCGGCCACGAGCCCGGCGAAGTGCGCCATGTCCACGATGAAGATGGCGCCCACCTCGTCCGCGATACTCCGCAGCGCCGGGAAATCGATGACGCGCGCGTAGGCACTGCCCCCGCCGATCAGGATGCGCGGGCGCTCGCGGCGCGCGACGTCGCGCACCTGGTCGTAGTCGATGCGGCCGGTGTCCTCGCGGACTCCGTACTGCGTCGCGCGGAACAGCGTCCCCGAAAAGTTCACGGGCGCGCCGTGGGTCAGGTGGCCGCCGTGCGGCAGCGCCAGCCCCAGCAGGGTGTCGCCCGGCTTCGCCACCGCGAGGTACGCGGCCATGTTCGCCTGCGCGCCGGAGTGCGGTTGGACATTCGCGTGCTCCGCCTTGAAGAGCGCCCGCGCCCGGTCGATGGCGAGCTGCTCGACCTCATCGACGACCTCGCAGCCGCCGTAGTACCGCTTCCCGGGCAGCCCTTCGGCGTACTTGTTCGTGAGCGCCGTGCCCATCGCTTCGAGCACCGCGACCGTCACCACGTTCTCGCTCGCGATCAGCTCCAGCCCCTGCTCCTGGCGCTCCACCTCGCGGCGGATCAGCTGGAAGATGGTGGGGTCCGCCTTGGCGAGCGGGCTGCGTCGGTCGATCATGCGTCGATCTTTGCGACGCGCCGCTCGTGACGCCCACCCTCGAACGCGGTGTCGAGCCACTTGTGCAGGATATCCATCCCTTCCTCCTCGCTCACGAACCGCGACGGCAGCACGAGCACGTTCGCGTCGTTGTGCTTGCGTGCCAGCTCCGCGATCTCCGGGCTCCACGCCACCGCCGCCCGCACGCGCGGGAACCGATTGGCCACGAACGCCATGCCGAGCCCCGTCCCGCAGGTCAGCACGCCGCGCTTGACGGCGCCCGTGCTCACCGCCTCGGCCACCGGACGGCCGTAATCGGCATAGTCGTCCGCCGGATCCATCGCCTTGGGCCCCGCGTCCACCGGCTCGTAGCCCAGCCGCTTGAGCTCGTCGACGAGCTTCTCCTTCAGCTGGAAGCCCGCGTGGTCCGCGCCCACGTAGATGCGCTCAGACAAAGTTCCGCCGCACCCGGGCGATCGATGCGATCCGCTGCTCCGCCAGCCGGTCCGCCGCCTGGTAGCTGGGAACCCGCTCCTCGCGCGCGATCTCGAACACGCGCAGGAGCGTGTCGTAGATCTCCCCCGCCTTCGAGCGCGCGCGCTCGGGCGCCCAGCCGTGTAGCTCGGCGTTCACGTTGATCAGGCCACCGCCGTTGATCACGTAGTCGGGGGCGTAGGTCATCCCGCGCCGCTCGAGCAGATCGCCGTGCCGATCCTCGGCGAGCTGGTTGTTCGCCGCGCCCGCCACGATCTCCACTTGCAGCCGCTGAACGGTGTCGTCGTTGATCACCGCCCCGAGCGCGCAGGGGGCGAAGATGTTCGCCCGCACGTCGTAGATCGCATCCGACGCAACCGCCTTGGCTCCGCACTCCTCCACCACGCGCTTCACGCGCCGCGGGTCGATGTCGGTGCACGTGATGTCCGCCCCCTCGGCGAAGAGCAGCTTCGCCAGATGATAGCCTACGGAGCCGCATCCCTGCAAAGCGACCGCCTTCCCGGCCAGGCTATCGGAGCCGTAACGGTAGCGGGCGCAGGCCTTCATGCCGCGGTACACGCCGTAGGCGGTGACAGGGGACGGGTCCCCCGACCTGCCGATCAGGCCCGTGACGTGGTTCGTCTCGGCCTTGATGTACTCCATGTCGCTCGTGCTGGTCCCGACGTCTTCGGCCGTGATGTAGCGCCCCTTGAGCGATTCGATGTGGCGCCCGTGGGCACGGAACAGCGCTTCGCGCCGCGCGGTGCTGTTGTCGCCGATGATGACGCTCTTCCCGCCGCCCAGGTTGAGCCCCGCCACCGCTGCCTTGTAGGTCATACCGCGCGCCAAACGGAGGCAGTCTATGAGGGCGGCCTCGTCGCTCGGGTAGCTCCAGAAGCGCGTGCCGCCCAGCGCGGGCCCGAGCACCGTCGAGTGAATCGCGATGATGCCGCGATACCCGGTGGATGGGTCATAGTACAGGCTCACCTGCTCGTGCTCGTGCTCCGCGAGGAGAGCAAAGAGATCGAGCCTGTCGCGTTCCCCGGGCTCGCGCCCGGGGTCAGCAACAGCCCTAGCCTCGGGGGTAGAGACCGCGGGCGACGATGATCCGCTGGATTTCGCTGGTGCCTTCATAGATCTCCGTGACCTTGGCGTCCCGGAACAGCTTCTCCACGGGAAAATCGCGCATGTAGCCGTAGCCGCCGAACAGCTGTACGGCCTGGGTCGTCACCCACATCGCGGCCTCGGAGGCGAACAGCTTGGCCATACTCGCCTGCATGGTGGTGCCCTCGCCCCGGTCCCGGCGCGTCGCGACCGCGTGCGTCAGCGCGCGTGCGGCCTCTAGCCGCGTCGCCATGTCGGCGAGCTTGAACTGCACCCCCTGGAACTCCCGCAGCGGCCGGCCGAACTGCCGTCGCTCGGCGCAGTAGGCGACCGAGTGCTCGAGCGCTCGGCGCGCGATCCCGACCGCCTGCACTGCGATACCCAGGCGACCGGCGTCGAGGCCTTCCATGGCGTACCCGAACCCCTCGCCCTCCTCCCCCAGGAGGTGGTCGGCCGGCAGCCGCACGTCCTCGAGCGCGAGCGCGACGGTGTTCGAGGCCCGGAGGCCCATCTTGTCCTCCGGCTTCCCCGGACGATAACCGGGGGCGTCGGTGGGCACAACAAAGGCGCAGATCCCGCGCTCCGAGCGGGCCATCACTATCATGAGGTCGGCCGTGCCGCCGTTCGTGGCCCACGCCTTCGCGCCCGACAGCACCCAGGCATCGCCGTCGCGCACCGCCCGGGTGCGCAGTGCCGCCGCGTCGGAGCCGGATTCCGGCTCGGAGAGCGCGAACCCGGCGAGCACCTCCCCTCGGGCCATGCGCTTCAGGAAGCGATCTTTTTGTAGGGGGCTGCCGTGGCGCACGAGCATCGTCGTCGGAATGGCGTTGTGGATCGAGAGCGATACCGCGACGCTCGCGTCCGCGGCGGCGATCTCCTCGAGCGCCAGCAGGTAGGTGACGGTGTCGAGCCCCATGCCGTCGTACTCCTCGGGCGCGCACATGCCGAGGAATCCGAGCCGGCCGAGCTCGTCGATCACATCGCGGGCGAAATACGCCCGGCGGTCCCACTCTGCCGCGAACGGCTCGATCTTGGTGCGCGCGAATTCCCGCGCCAGCTCGACGATCTGACGCTGTGTCTCGGAGAGGCCCGGCGGCTCAATCGCGGTAGACATAGAAGCCGCGCCCGCTCTTCCGACCCAGGCGCCCCGCCGCGACCATCTTCCGCAACAGCGGCGCCGCCCGGTACTTGTCGTCTCCCAGGTCGCGGTGCAGCACCTCGAGGATCGCGAGACACACGTCGAGTCCGATCAGATCGGCGAGCGCCAACGGCCCGAGGGGATGGTTCATGCCCAGCTTCATGACCGTGTCGATCGCTTCCGGCGTCGCGACGCCCTCCATCACGCAGAAGATCGCCTCGTTGATCATCGGCATGAGCACACGGTTCGACACGAAACCGGGATAGTCGTTCACCTCGACCGGCGTCTTGCCGAGGGTGGCGGCGATCTCGACCGTCCGGCGCGTCGTCTCGTCCGACGTCTCGAGCCCGCGAATCACCTCGACCAGCGGCATCACGGGGACCGGGTTCATGAAATGCATCCCGATGACTTGAAGCGGGCGCTTGGTCTGGGCGGCGATCGTGGTGATGGAGATGGAGGACGTGTTGCTCGCGAGGATCGCGGCAGGCGGTGCCAGCCGGTCGAGCTCGCGGAAGATCTTGAACTTGACGTCGGGCTGCTCGGTGGCGGCCTCGACCACGAGTTCGGCGTCCGCGACCGCGTCGAGGCTCATCGAGGTCCGGATCCGCGCCAGCGCCGCGTCGCGCTGCGCCGCGGTGACCGTCCCTTTCTTCACCTGCCGGTCGAAGTTCGTCCGGATGACGGCGAGCACTCGTTCGAGCAGGCCGGGCGCGACGTCGATCAGCGTGGTTTCCCAACCGTGCTGGGCGAACACGTGCGCGATGCCGTTGCCCATCGTGCCGGCGCCGACCACCGCGACACGGCTCATGCCACAAACGAAACGCGCGCCGTCATAGGCGCGCGCGCAGCGGACGCACCGTGGGCCGCAGGACCAGAACCGCTATGACCAGTTTCGCCACGTCGCCGGCGAGGAACGGCACCGTGCCGAGTCGTGCAGCGTCGTGCAGGCTGTGCGTGATGATCAGCAGCTGTGCCAGCCCGCCGAGGTGGATGAGCGCGAGGCCGACGAGCGCCGCGAGCGTGAACCGGCCCCAACGGCGCCCGTCGGCCGCGAGCCTCCCGACGGCGTAGGCGGCGATCGGGTAGGCGAGCAGGTATCCCCCCGTCGGGCCGAACAGCCGGCCGACGCCCGGCGCACCGAACGGCGTGAAGACCGGCAGGCCGGCGGCACCGAGCCCGAGATACAAGAGCAGCGAGCCGGCCCCGAGCCGGGGCCCGAGCAATCCGCCCACGAGCAGCACGGCCAACGGCTGCAGCGTCATCGGCACCGGTGTGCCCGGGAGCGGCATCGCGATCTGGGCCGCGATCGCGACCAGGGCGACCCCGAGAACGACGGCCAGCGCGCGCCGGCCGGTGAGAGACGGAGCGGACGCGACGGCGGGCTGAGCCTGCATCAGAGCATCTCCACGCTGAGGGCCACGGCGTTGCCGCCCCCGAGACACAGGGTGGCGAGGCCGGTCGTTTGCTGCCGGTCCTTCAAGGCGTACAGGAGCGTCGTGAGGATACGCGCGCCGGAGGCGCCGATCGGGTGGCCGAGGGCGATGGCGCCCCCGTTCACGTTCACGCGGTCCCAGTCCCACCCGAGGGCGCGCCCGTCGGCGATCGCCTGGACCGCGAACGCTTCGTTCGCCTCGATCAAATCGTAGTCGCCGATCTGCGTCTGGGTCTTCGCCAAGAGCTTCTGCACGGCCACGATCGGTGCGAAGAACAGATCCTTGGGCTCGCCGCCGGCGCTCGCATACGCAGTGACACGGGCCAGGGGTTTCAGGCCGTGAGCTTTCGCGAACGCCAACGACGCGACGACCAGTGCGCTCGCGCCGTCGTTCAAGCCGGGCGCGTTCCCCGGCGTCACGGTCCCGCCCTGCTCGAACGACGGCTTGAGCGCGGCCAGCGCTGCGAGCGAGGTGTCCTTGCGGGGACTCTCGTCCTTCTCGACCACCGTCGGACCCTGCTTCCCGGGAATCTCGACCGGGATCGTTTCCGCCTTGAAGCGGCACGCCTCCATCGCCGCCACGGCCTTCTGGTGGCTCGCCAACGCGAACCCGTCCTGGTCGGCGCGTGACACACCCGCAGTCTGGGCGGTGTATTCGGCGAGGTTTCCCATGTGGGCGTTCGAGAAGGAGTCCCACAGGCCGTCGTGGATCATGCCGTCCACGAGGTTGGCGTTGCCCACCTTGATGCCCCCGCGCAGGCCGTACGCGTAATGCGGCGCGTTCGACATCGACTCCATCCCGCCGGCCACGACGCATTGCTCGTCGCCCGCGCGGATCGCCTGGGCGCCGAGCATCACGGCCTTGAGGCCCGACCCGCAAACCTTGTTGATCGTGAGCGCGGGTACGGTCCCCGGGAGGCCTCCGTGGATCGCCGCTTGGCGGCCCGGCGCCTGCCCGACGCCGCCCTGGAGCACGTTCCCCATGATCACTTCCTCGACCGCGCCGGCGTCGATCCCGGCGCGGCGCACGGCCTCGCGGATCACCAGCGCGCCGAGTCGCGGAGCGGGGAGCGAGGCCAGGCCACCCAGATACTTCCCGATAGGTGTGCGGACGGCGCTCAAGATGACAGCGGTCGTGTGATCGGTAGCGCTCATCCGGCCTTCCGTTCCACCCCGGACTTGGGTCCGGGGTTAGTCCTTCTGACCCCGGGCGCAAGCCCGGGGTTCAAGGGTTCATGGATCGGGCCTTTGCAGGGGCGCAGCATGCTGCGCCCCGACAGTCCCCGCACCCGTTCAAGTTCCCGTGTCAGTTCATATTAACGACGTCAGGGCGCGGGTGCGAACCTCTTCCTGCACCTTCGCCACGAACTCAAGCGTGGCCAGCACTATTTGCTTGTTCCCCGCACCCCGCGAGCGCACCGCGGCGCTCCCCGCCTCAGCCTCGCGCTGCCCCACCACGGCCATGTAGGGGACCTTCTGCAGCTCGCCGTCGCGGATCCGGTAGTTGAGGGTCTCGTTACGCTCGTCGAGATGCGAGCGGATGCCCGCGGCGCGGAGCCGCTCGTGTAGCGCGCGTGCCGCGGGCGCCTGCGCGTCCGAGATGGGCAAGACGCGGACCTGCTCGGGAGCGAGCCAGAGCGGAAACGCCCCCGCGAAGTGCTCGATCAGGAATCCCACGAACCGCTCCAACGTGCCGAAGATCGCGCGGTGGATCATGACCGGTCGGTGCGGCCGATTGTCCTCGCCCGTGTACTCGAGCCCGAAGCGCTCGGGCTGCTCGAAATCCAGCTGGATCGTGGCGCCCTGCCACTCGCGACCGATGGCATCGTTGAACTTGATGTCGATCTTCGGTCCGTAGAACGCCCCCCCGCCCTGGTCGATGCGGTAGGTGGCGCCGCGGTGCTTGAGCGCCTGCTCGAGCGCGCGCTCCGCCTGGTCCCAGGTCGCGTCGGTGCCCAGCTTCTTGTCGGGGCGCGTTGCCAGGTCGAGCCGGTACGAGAGCCCGAACGTTTTCCCGAGCACCAGCTCCACGATATCGAGGAGCTGGAAGATCTCCTGCTCGATCTGGTCCTCGCGCAGGAAGATGTGGGCGTCGTCCATCGTGAGCCCGCGCACGCGCAGCATCCCGTGCAGCGTCCCCGATCGCTCGTTGCGGTACACATTGGCGATCTCGGCGAGCCGGACAGGCAGGTCGCGGTAACTGCGCTGCTGCGACGCGTAGATGAGGATGTGCATCGGGCAGTTCATCGGCTTCACCCGATAGCGCACGGATTCCGACTCTCCCTCCCCCGCGGCCATCGGTGGGAACTGGTTCGCCGCGTACAGCGGGAGGTGCCCCGAGCGCAGGAACAACTCCTCACGGGTCACGTTGGGCGTGTAGACCAGCGAGTAGCCGCGCTCCAGGATCGTGTCCTCGATGAAGCGCCGCAGCTGGTGCTGGATCATCGCGCCCTTCGGGTGCCAGAACACCAGCCCCGGGCCCACGTTCTCCTGAATCGAGAACAGGTCGAGCTGCTTCCCCAGCAGGCGGTGGTCGCGCTTCTTGGCCTCCTCGAGCCGCCGCAGATAACCCTCGAGGTCGTCCTTGGTGAACCAGGCGGTGCCGTAGATGCGCTGCAGCATCTGGCGGCGCTCGTCGCCGCGCCAGTAGGCACCGGCGGCGTGCAGCAGCTTGAAGTGCTTGATCCGCCCGGTGCTCGGCACGTGGGGCCCGCGGCACAGGTCCACGAACGGGCCGTCGGTGTAGACCGAAATCACCTCGTCCGGTCCGAGATCGTCGATCCGCTCGAGCTTCAGCGGGTCATCCTTGAAGCGCCGCTTCGCCTCTCGGCGGTCCACCTCCTCGCGTACAAACGGGTAATCGGCCTTGACCACCTCCACCATCTTCCTTTCGATCGCCTCCAGATCCTCCGGCCCGAAAGGCTGTTCCACCTCGAAGTCGTAATAGAACCCGTCCTCGATCGGGGGACCGAATCCGATCTTCGCGTGGGGGAAGAGCTGTCGCACGGCCGTCGCCAGAACGTGGGCCGAGGAGTGACGCAGCACCTCGAGCGCCTGCGGGTCCTTGTCCGTCAGGATCGTGAGCTTCGCCCCGTCGGGCAGCGGGCGCGTCAAGTCCCAGGCGTTGCCGTTCACGCGCACCGCGAGGGCCGCCTTCGCGAGCCCCGGCCCGATCGCCTTCGCGAGGTCGGCGCCGGTGGAGCCGGCGGGGACACGTTTCTCGCTCCCGTCGGGGAGCGTGACACGGATTTCGGGAGGCATCGGGTCAGTTGGCCGGCTGACCGGTCGCCGTGGGCGTGCCCGTCAGGGGCGGCACGCGGCGCCCGTCGCGGAAGTAGAGCGCGACGGTGAACACGATCACCGCGGCGATCGCGAACCAACGCACCATGCGGCTCGGGGAGAGCACCGGAGACTCGTCGGGCATGTGGAAGGTATTCTAAGGAGGTTGGTGGAGGTTCGGGAGGTTGGTGGAGGCCAGGGGCGGTTGGTCCCGTTGGCGTCACAACCTCCTCTAACGGCCTATTATAAGGAATGCCCGAGCGCCGCGTCGAGCTTCCGCCCCAATACGACCCACACGCCGTCGAGCGCCCGCTGTACCGACGCTGGCTCGAGCGCGGCGTGTTCACGGCCCGGGTCGATGCACCCCAGTCACCGTACGTGATCGTCATCCCCCCGCCCAACGTCACGGCCGTGCTGCACATGGGCCAGGGCCTGAACAACGTGACGCAGGACGTCCTCATCCGGTTCGAGCGGATGCGCGGCCGGGACGCCCTGTGGCTCCCCGGCACCGACCACGCCGGGATCGCCACGCAGAACGTGGTGGAGCGCCTCATCGCGAAGGAGGGGAAGACCCGCTTCGACCTGGGTCGCGATGCGTTCGTCGCGCGGGTCTGGGCGTTCGTCAAAGAGACGGGCGGTGCGATTCTCGAGCAGCTCAAGATGATCGGCGCATCGTGCGATTGGAGCCGGACGCGTTTCACCTTCGACGCGGCCTACTCGCGGGCAGTGCGGGAAGTCTTCGTGCGCCTGTGGGAGAAAGGGCTCATCTACCGTGGCCACCGGGTAATCCATTGGTGCCCGCGCTGCCTCACGGCGTTGTCGGACGAAGAGGCCGAATCGAAGGACGTCGACGGCAAGCTGTACTACATCCGCTATCCCGTGGAGGGCGGCCCCGAGCCCTACCTGACCGTGGCCACCACGCGCCCCGAAACGCTGCTCGGCGACACGGCGGTGGCGGTGAATCCCAAGGACGCGCGCCATCGCCCCTTCGTGGGCAAGGTCGCCCGGCTGCCGATCATCGACCTGCCGGTGCCGATCCTCGCCGATGACGCGGTCGAGCTCGGGTTCGGGACGGGCTTCGTGAAGGTGACCCCGGCGCATGACGCGACCGACTTCGAGATCGGGCTGCGGCACAAGCTCGAGATGCCGTTGGTGATGACCGAGGACGGGCGGATGGAGCATCCGACGCGCGTCCCGAAGACGCTCGCCGAGCTCGACCGCTTCGAGGCGCGCGACCGGATCGTGGACATGCTCAAGGAGGGCGGCCTGCTCGAGAAGGTGGAGCCGCATCGGCACGCGGTGCGGCATTGCTATCGCTGCGACTCGGTGGTGGAGCCGCGACTGTCCGATCAGTGGTTCGTGAAGATGAAGCCGCTCGCCGCGCCGGCGCTCGAGGCGTACCGGAGCGGGGCCATTCGCCTCGTCCCCGAGCGGTGGGGCGCGACGTATGAGCACTGGATGGAGAACATCCGCGACTGGAACATCTCGCGGCAGCTCTGGTGGGGGCACCGCATTCCGGTGTTCAATTGCACCAAGTGCGCGCACCAGTGGGCCGACCGCGAGGACCCGACCGCCTGTCCCAAGTGCGGCGGCCGGGTCGAGCAGGACCCCGACGTGCTCGACACGTGGTTCTCGTCCTGGCTGTGGCCGTTCGCGACGCTCGGCTGGCCGCTCGAGACGCCCGACCTGAAGCGCTTCTACCCGGGCCACACGCTGGTCACGGCACCCGACATCCTGTTTTTCTGGGTCGCCCGGATGATCATGGCCGGATACCACTTTCGCGGCGCGCGCCCGTTCGCCACGGTGTACCTGCACGGCACGGTGCGGGACACACAGCACCGCAAGATGTCGAAGTCACTCGGCAACGGGATCGACCCGCTCGACGTGGTCCGGCTGTTCGGCGCGGACGCGCTGCGTTGGACGGCCATCGCCGGCGTGTCGCTGGGGTCGGACTTGATCCTCGACCCCAACGACCTCGAGACGACCTTCGCTCCGGGCCGGAACTTTGCGAACAAGCTCTGGAACATCGGACGCTTCATTTTGGCGCAGCTGCCGGAGCGGGTGCAGCCGCTCGAGGCGCTCGACGAAACACGTCAGCAGCCCGCCGATCGCTGGATTCTATCGCGCGCGCAAGGGGCGATCCGCGACGTGACGGCGTCGCTCGAAACGTTCCGGCTCGACGAGGCGGCCAAACGATGCTTCGACTTCGTCTGGAAGGAGCTCGCGGACTGGTACGTCGAAGCCGTGAAGCCTCGTCTCGGGGACGCCGCCACCGCCGCCGTCGCGCAGTCGGTGCTCGCGTACTGCTTCGACACGGTGTTGCGACTGCTGCATCCGGTGGTGCCGTTCATCACCGAGGAGTTGTGGCAGAAGCTGCCGGGCCGAAGCGGAGACGAGCTGCTCGCGGCGACCACCTGGCCCACCGTGCGGGACGCGCTCACCGACCCGCGGGCCGAAGCGCGGTTCGCGCTGGTGCAGGACGCGATCGCGGCCATCCGCACGATCCGCGCAGAGTATCGCGTCAGCCCCAAGGCGCGGCTCGCCGCCACCGTGACGCCCAAGACCGCCGAGGGCCGGGGCGCCTTCGAGGGCGAGCGTGAGACGATCGTGCGCCTCGGGCAGCTCGAGGCGCTGGCGTTCGACGGTCGGAGAGCGGCGAAGGCCGGCGCGCACGCCGTGCTCGCCGACGGCAGCGAGGTCTTCGTCGCGCTGTCGGATGCGATCGACGTGCAGCAGGAGTGTCGGCGCCTGTCGGGCGAGCTCACCCGGCTCGAGCAACAGCTGGCGGGGCTCGCCGCCAAGCTCACCAATCAGCAGTTCGTCGCGCGGGCGCCCGCCGAGGTGGTCGCCAAGGAGCGCGAGAAGGAGCGGGCGTGGCACGACCAGCGGCAGGTGCTGGCCGACAAGCTCAAGTCGCTGGGCTGCTCCTAAGCACCCTGGCGTTGGGCTGCGCGAGCCAGGGTGAGCCGCCCGGCGGCCCGCCCCGCACCACGCCGGCGGCCATCCTGCGCACGACACCTGAGTCGGGGGCGGTCGTGCCCGACTTCCGGGGCAAGGCCGTCGTCCAGTTCGACGAGGTGATCGGGGGGGGGGGGGGAGCCATCACCGGCCTGGCGCAGAAGATCGTGTTGTCGCCGGTCGCAGGCGACGTCAAGGTGTCCTGGCACCGCAGCGCGATTCACGTCCAGCCCGAAGAGGGGTGGAAGCGAAACCGGGTGTACCACCTCGAGGTGCTGCCCGGCATCGCGGACTTGCGCCGCAACGTCACGAAGACGGGCAGGACGATCGTCTTCTCGACCGGCGGCGCCCTGCCCCGAGCCGCGCTCAGCGGGACCGTGCTCCTGTGGGTCGAGCAGCGGCCGCTCGCGCAGGGCGTGATCCGGGCCGCTCCGCTCCCCGACACCGCCGCCTATGTCACGCTGACGGACTCCGCCGGAAACTTCCGGCTGCGGGAGATCCCTCCCGGGCGTTATCGCGTGTGGGCCATTCAGGACCAGAACAACAACCGCCGCCAGGACCGGCGCGAGCCGTTCGACACCGTCGCCGTCACGGTCGACTCGACGGCGAGTGCCGTGCTCTGGGCGTTCGTGCACGACACCGTCGGCCCGCGGATTCGCACCGTCGAGGCGGTGGACTCGGTCACCCTGCGCATCACCTTCTCGGGGCCGCTCGATCCGGCGCGCCCGCCGGACACGGCCGCGGTGCGCGTGTTCGCGCTGCCCGACACGACGCCCGTCGGCGTGCGGGCGCTGTACCGACCGGCGCAGTTCGATTCGCTGCAGGCGCGCGCGCGGGCGGTGGCCGACTCGCTCAAGCGGCTGCAGGATACGACGGCACGGCGGGATACGACGGCGCGCCGGAGGACCCCGGCTCCGGCAGCCCCGCGGGCGCCCGCTGCGCGGGCGCCTCGAGACACAGCTACCGTGCACGTCGACACCGCCCGCGTCCGCAAGCTCCTGGGCCAGCGCCCCGTGCCCTACGACCGGCTCGTCGTTCAGACCGCGCCGCCGCTGACCCCGGGGGCGAAGTACCTCGTGCGCGTGCGCCGAGCGATCAACCTGAGTGGCGTCGCCGCGGACGGCGTCGGGGTGGTCGAGATCCCCGTGCCGAAACCTGCGCCGCGCGACACCACCAAGGTCAAGGCGCCGTGACCGACCCCCGCCGCCGGCTGCCCGCGGTGGACGCCCTGCTCGCCGAGCCCGACGTCGCTGCGCTTGTCACCGCACATCCGCGGGGGCTGGTGGTGCGAGCCGTGCGGGACACGATCGAGCACGCGCGCGCCAACGGCGGCGCTGCGCCCTCCGAGGGCTGGGGCGCGGCCGTCCGCGCGCGGGTGCAGCACCTCGCCGCCCCGTCGCTCCTGCCGGTGATCAACGCCACCGGCGTAGTGCTGCACACCAACCTCGGTCGCGCGCCGCTGGCGCGCGCCGCCCGCGAAGCGATGACCCGCATCGCCGCGGGATATTCGAATCTCGAATACGACCTGGCTCTCGGTACCCGTGGCTCACGCCACGGGTTATGTCGGGATCTCCTGGTCGAACTGACGGGCGCCGAAGACGCCGTCGTCGTGAACAACGCCGCGGGCGCTCTGCTCGTCGCCCTCTCGGCGCTGGCCCGCGACGGTGAAGCGGTGGTGTCGCGGGGCGAGCTGGTGGAGATCGGCGGCGCCTTCCGGATCCCGGATATCATGGCCCGCTCGGGCGCCACCCTGGTCGAGGTGGGGACCACGAACCGCACGCACTTGAGGGACTATGAAGGCGCGCTGACCGAGCGCACCAGGCTCCTGCTCAAAGTCCACCGCTCCAATTTCCAAGTCACGGGTTTCACCGCCGAGGTCTCCGCGCAGGAGATCGCGGGGGTCGCGCGCGCGCGGGGCGCAGCGAGCCTGTACGATCTGGGCAGCGGGCTCTTGGTCGACCTCTCGCCGTGGGGCCTCGCCGGCGAGCCCACCGTGGCCGAGGCCCTCGCGAGCGGCGTGGACGCCGTCGCCTTCTCAGGAGACAAGCTGCTCGGCGGCCCGCAAGCCGGGATCCTGCTGGGCCGGCGAGACGCGATCGCGGCGTGTCGCAAGGATCCGCTGGCACGGGCGGTGCGCGCCGACAAATTCACGCTCGCGGCGCTCGAGGCGACCCTCACTCTCTACCGAGATCCGGAGCGGGCACGGGTTGATATACCCGTACTTCGGATGCTCACCGAAGACGTTGAGGAGATACGGCGTCGAGGAGAGGCGTTGAGGAGGAGCGTGGAGGGCACGGCGTCGGCGGAGCTGATCGAGGGCGAATCGGAGGTGGGCGGCGGATCTTTCCCGGGCGCGAAGCTGAAGACGTGGCTGGTTCGCTTGAATCCCCGACACCTGACACCCGACACCTTGTCGGCCCGCCTCCGCTCGAGCGCCCCTCCCATCATCGCCCGCATCGCCGACGATCGCGTCGTCCTCGATCCGCGCACTATCTTCCCCGACGAGCTGGAGACCGTGGCGCGCGCGGTGCGGGCCGCGCTCGATGCCTGACGCCCGAGCGGAAGGAGGCCGCCGCGCCGTCTTTCTCGACCGCGACGGCACCATCGTGGAGGACCCGGGATTCCTGCACCAGCCCGGCAAGGTCCGCCTCCTTCCCGGCGCCGGAGCAGCGATTCATCGCCTGAACCAGGCGGGCTGGCTCGTGATCACCGTCTCCAATCAGTCGGGGATCGCGCGCGGCGTGTACGACGCGACCGCCTACGGCGCCGTGCAGCGCCGCCTCGCGGAGCTCCTGGCGGCACATGACGCCCGGCTCGACGGCGCCTACTTCTGTCCGCACCATCCCGACATCACGGGACCGTGCGAGTGTCGCAAGCCGGGGGTGCTGCTGTTCCGCGAGGCCCAGGCCGCCCTCGGCCTCGACCTCGCTCGTTGCCGCTGGGTAGGTGATCGCTTGAGCGACGTCGAGCCTGGGCGGCGGCTCGGGGGGCGCGGCTTCCTGGTGGCGACGGGTCGCGGCGCGCAGTACGCGGCGCAGGGACGCGCCCTCGGCGTCCCCGTCGTGGCGGACCTCGCTGCTGCCGCCGCCGAGATTGTGCGCGGCGGCTAGCGCCCGCAGATTGCGGGGCGACATGGAGCTGTGGAGACTGGTCGCGCTGCTCGCGCTCGCCCCGGGTGCCCTCCCCGCACAAGGCAAGCCCCCTCGCTGGACCGCGCGGGGGACGATCGCGCGAGGCGACACGGTGCGGGACTCCCTCACACGGCGCGACGTGCTCCTCCCGGCGGAGAGCACGTACGCGCAGGAGTGGCGGCTCGCCGGGCGAGCGGGCGAGACCGTCACCATCGACCTCGCCGCGGCCGCCTTTGACGCGTACGAGTTCCTGCTCGGCCCCGGCTTCGAGGCCGCAGCGCCCCAGGACGACGACTCGGGCGGCCGCTGCAACGCCCGACTTACCGTACGACTGCCCCGAACGGGAGACTATTTCATCGTGGTGACGAGCAGCGAGCGGTTCGCGACCGGGGCGTTCACGCTCACCGTCGCCGCCGGACCCAAGCCTCGTTCGCTCGCCGCTTGCGATCGGTGACGCCGGTTCCGGTGGCCGTGCTCGTCTCGGGCGGCGGCACGAACCTCCAGGCGCTGCTCGACGCGCTGCGCGACTCGCCGGTGGCACGGATCGCGCGCGTGGTCGCGAGCCACGCCGACGCGGGCGCGCTCGAGCGAGCGCG
>Ga0209237_1000268_pt1 | contig 28184 bp, 18 predicted proteins | sample GraSoi013_1_40cm_2_FD_185820 | JGI IMG/M metagenome (GOLD analysis project Ga0209237, IMG submission 185820) | Grasslands soil microbial communities from the Angelo Coastal Reserve, California, USA - Sample 10_02_2013_1_40cm (SPAdes) (version 2) | ecosystem: Environmental > Terrestrial > Soil >...
TGAACACAGTATGAGGGAAGGCAAGAAAGTGCAGAAGAAGGAAGTCTATCTAGGAAGGAAGATTCCGTCCAACATAGAGGAGATCAAGAAGAATCTGCTTGATGGCATTTACAGGAAGAAGTGGTATGCCGATGTGGATAAGATCAGGAAGAACTTCGCGAACAACCAGAAGGCGATGCCAAAGTCTGTCAAGGAAAAAGAGCTGGAATACTTTGCGACCAACTTCACATACGATACACAGAGGATAGAAGGCTCTACCCTTACCCGCAGGGAGACTGCGGATCTCCTAGAAAGAGGAATCGCACCAAAAAATAAGCCAATGAGGGACGCCCAGGAGGCTGAGGCTCACAGGGACCTCTTCTTTGAGATTTTGAAATCAAAGAAGGATCTATCGTTGCACGAAGTTGAGGAATGGCACTGGAAGCTCTTCAACAAAACTAAAGCAGACATTGCAGGGAAGATCAGAAAATATCAGGTTACGATAAGAGGAGGCAAGTTCATGCCACCATCACCGGTAGAGGTCTACCCGATGCTGACGGAATTTTTCCAGTGGTACAACAGAAACAAGAACAAACTGCATCCGGTTGAGCTCGCAGCCCTTGGGCATCTAAAATTTGTAACTATCCATCCTTTTGGTGATGGCAATGGAAGAATTTCAAGGCTTGTCATGAATTTCATATTGAACAAAAAAAAATACCCGATGTTTGACATTCAGTACGAGGGGAGAAATGGCTATTACAACGCAGTTGAGAGGTCCCAAGTGAAGAAGGAAGATAGGATATTTCTCCAGTGGTTTGTGAAGAGATACATCAAGGAATACAAGAGATATCTCAAGTAGATAGAACTAGGGAACCATCTTGGTCGTATTTTAGACCCGCTTTGTGCGTAAATTTCGTTATTTCATGGCGTGTTTGATATAACGAAAATCATAACAAAATCTCTTATTCCAGATTTAGAATTGATATAACGAAAGTTATTACAATTCGGATCAGTAGCTGGAAAAATTAAGTGCTTTCTATGTCATATTTTTACCATATAAGCAGAGATTTGGGTTCCAAAAAGCCCCTAGTGTATTGCATTTAGGATATTCTGTACATCTTGTATCAACTGAGTTGCCTGAGCTTGTGTTATAGTCTTGTCTGTCTGTGCATTTACTTGGTTGATGAATGCACTGAGCAAATTCTTAGCTACACTGTTTTGTCCAGAGTTGAGAGATTCAAGGGCAGCGCTTAGCTTTGCATCAAGGCTTGTTGCAATACCTTTGTCAAGGTTCATGCTCTCTTTTACATTAATTAGATTTTGAACCGATTGTGCAGGTGTCAATACTGTAACTAATTGAGTGGCATTGGCTGTATTTCCACTGGCATCTGTAGCAGTCCATGTTACTGTTGTTGACCCGGGTGTTGCGAATGTTGCCGGTGCGTTGCTTGTTATTATTACGCCTGGACAATTATCGGTTGCACTAGCTGTACCAATTGCTGAACCAGCTATGCCAACTGTAACTATTACTGGCAACGGGGCTGATATAGTTGGAAGCTGATTGTCAATCACGGTTACTGTTTGTGTAGTGTTAACAGTTTGTGGGGTAGGTGTTGAACTATCGGTAGCATTCCATGTTACAGTTGTAGGACCTATTGGGAATGTTGCAGGTGCATTATTTGAAACAATTATTGTAGGCGTTCCTCCAGATGTTGTTGCTGTCCCAAGGCTTATCCCCGTAGATGAACACAAACCAGGATCCGCATTAACTGTGATATTTGGTGGAGCTGTTATGCTAAGTGGCGTTGAACATGGGATATTTACGACTTGATTTCCAGTAATGGTGCCAATGTTATTGATTATTCCTCCACAATTGTCGTTAATGTTACCCGAAGTATTATCAAACGTAGAACCCGAGTTGTTGTTGATGGTGCCGGTGTTGTTTATGGTGCCGCCATTGATGATACCGCTGCCTGCACAGCCTGCGCAGCTTTCACCCGCTGAGTTGTTGGTTATGGTCCCAGAGTTGGCTGTGATGCCATTGTTGACAAAGACTCCAGTGGACTCGATGCTAATGGTACCAGTGTTGATGATCGTGGCGTCGAAATTGTTGATGAGTCCGCTGAAGCAGCAAGAGCTAACGGTTATGGTACCAGAGTTAGATACGGTTCCTCCGGGGTTAATAGTGAGGCCTGCTCTAACAATCAATTCTACACCTGTGCTAATCGTTAAGGTCTCTCCGGAATTAACTGTAAAATTTTGTATAGTGCATGTGCTAGTGGCAGAATTCCAAATACCGCCTATGCTATTGCATGAAGGTCCGTCAGATAATATGTTGGAATGTGCGATCACGATATCTCCCCAAGTTGATGTAGTGATATGCCCAAAACCATCGGCAGTATTGAATCCGAACAAGGTATCAAACAGGGAAACACCGGGAAGGTTATAGCCATAAAAAAGATTGAAACCCAAAGTCCCCCCAGCAGAAACGCAAAAGTCATGAGATATATCAGAAGAACATAAAGGAAGTGAGAACTCAAAGTAATTGAATGTACCATCGCTTGTGGCCTTACCAGTTCCATCAACCGTTCCACCGGCTGTCTCGTCTGATGCAATGGCGTAAGAATCTGGTGGTACAGCACTAACATAAAAATCATAAAAACTATTTTGGTCCAGAGTTTTTATATCATCACCAGTAGCCCTGATACCACGATGATCGTTATCGAAATCTAATTCGAGATTACGCCCTGTAAGGCTATTGTCCGCTACTTTTACAGCGATATACAGATTTTTATCATCGTTCATAACGTATATTGTACCGCCACCAAATCGGTCAAACAAGAAGCTAAAATCAACTTTAGCAGCGTTAGCCCATTCGGTTGCGCCAATGATACCGTCAATTGTAGGAGCTGTTGAAGTGAAAGATGAAAGAGAAAAACCTGCAGCATGTGCTTCTGCTTTAGGAAAACTGAAGAGGCTACTTGCTATAATGACCATCAACAAGGCTGACAGGCACCTCAACTTCTTTTTCGACAGTGAAGACCTATCTATCCACACTGTTTGCTTGTATCGCAACAGCCCAACCCTTGTGTTTGCCAAGTAGACCCAAGTTAAAAGGATGATCTATTGGTCTTTAAAATTCTTGAAAGAATAATTACGTTCTGCGATCATTTCCAATATTCCTGCAAATAAAATTGACTTTAAAGAAAATAATTCGTTGGTAGGCAAAGTGCAAGATTGGCCGACAATAACTAGTGCATTCTGTTACATATTTTTACCGTATAAAGATACAATAATAGAAGTGAAATTAGGGTAGGGAATTAATGATATTTTGTACATCAGTTAGAAGCTGGTTTGCCTGATCGTGACTTATTGATTTTCGTGTTTGTGATTCTACATGGTTTATGAAAGCATTAAGCAGGTTCTATAGCGATAAAAAGACGGGCTCGGAGTTTAAAAAGAGATTAAAAACTATTGTCTTGTTACAAAAAGCACATTCTCTTGTCATAATCTCACATTCAAGATATCTAATAATTTCTGTAAACTGTACTTCTATGACAAGTTTCTACTATAAAGATGATCATATTTTGTTGTTGCAAAGTCATTATCACTTTATAACTTCCAACTCTGAGCTTATACAAATCATTACCCCTAAGCTTTTCTATATGTGCATAAGGGTTATCTGTAATTGCATCCAGTCTGCTAACAATTTTTTGTGCATTTTTTTTATCAATTTTTGATAGTTGTTTTTCAGCGGTTCTAGACCACTCAATATCCCAAACCATCGAGATTTTATTTTAGTTTCAGTCTTTGTTTTACTTCTTTATGAGAAGAAACCCTACCAGCTTTAATATCCTCCAAAGATTTTTGTATATTATTTAGAGTCTGTGAGCTAAGTTCTTCTCTAGTTTCAGCCATTATTTCGAGCATTCTCGAAAGTATCTCATTGTAAGTTTCACTGGGATAATTCTTTAGTTCATCGAGTTTCTGCTTCACTTCACTCTTTACTTGTATACTGGTAATCATATCTATAGTATACTATAGACTACTATGGTATAAAAACATGATCTATTCTATTAACCAGAACTTGTAAAATATGTTAAATAACGAATGTTATGTAGAATTAAAATTCACAATAATCAGATTTATTATAGATTTACAATTGAAATAACGCAAATTGCCTATACCATTTTCAATAAGGAATCAGGTATGGGTATCTTGGTTTCCTTACAATTTTTTATTTACTGCTCAATTTCTGGGTGTACTAACTTGTCATTTTGATGACTGCGGTGTGTCAACCCACATGTCTTTGTGCACAAATCCATTTGAGTTTGGCTCAAATTGGCTTATCATGCCATAACCGCTTGTAGACTCGGCAAACTTGTACTCAAAGTATAAGGAAATAAAGATACTTTCCTTTCCAGATTTTGCTTTTTGCACCAGGTCAGAATCTATGAAAAACCAATAATGCTTTTCCATGTTTGGCAGCATGGGCCCAAGATTGAAGGTATGGTCTGCATCCGACCTTGTCTCATCTCTTTTAATCATGGCATTTCTTTGCTTGTATGACACAATGGAATCCATGGAAGGAAGTTCGCCATAATTTCTAATTGAGATATCAAACTGATATCGTCCGTCTGCAGTAGGGTTGTTAAGAATTTTTATTCCGCTTTGTGGTCCAATCCAGGGCCTCAAGTGATATTCTGCCTGGATTCTGTGCAGGTTTACTGTGTGTTGCATTTGACGAATCGTACCGTATAGCAGAACTACAAGTGCGATCGTGGCAAGTGCCTCGATAATGGCTGCTACTTGCTCAATCTGGGTAAGATCTACCATTACCTATACTTTGAAAATTAGTTATTCAAGTTTACGTTAAGAGCCAACTTGATAAATCCATGAAACGCAAGATGGAAGGGATTTAAAGTGAAATTTCATATCAGGAGGGAATTGCTGAATTTTCAATCGCATCTATACAAATACTAATCAGTTTTGTCTCCTTACTGGTACTTTATAGAATAAAATCCCAATTCTGATTCTGCTTGGCAAAAACAAATCCAAGCGTTAAGCTTGAATACATGGATTCCTATCGTTAAGTCAGTTTGCAAACAGGGAGCCTTAGAACACAGGAAAGCTCTTCGTCTACAATAAAAAAAATTGGAGAAATTTTGGGCTTGCTTGGAGAAAACAACAGAGGAAGAGATTGGATAATAAAGGAAACCAAGAGACGTCATCTAAAGATTCCTTTAGAAAACACACTGAATAGCTATGAAATACTTGATTGCTGTCCACCTGACTTTGTTGCAAATCTACATCGAGCTCTACAAGGAGAAAATGTCAAGGGATTTGAAGACGTTCAGTCCCTGACCAAGACATACCACTGGCTTTTCACTGATATAGTAGGTGGGTCTGACCCAACTATAACAACAAAAGATCAGGTCAGAAAGATTGTTGCATTGAACGAGTTGATAACAAGAACTGAAACTTTTAGAAATAGAGATCCTACATCTACTGTCATATTACCAGTAGGAGATGGTGTGGCAGTTGGATTCAGTGATAGTCAGGAAAAACCACTCAGACTTGGAATCGAACTTCATAAATCCCTCTTTAGGTACAACGAAAATAAAAGTGGCAAAGAAAGGCTCACGATAAGAATAGGGATCGATATGGGTGCTGTTTATATTGTTAAGGATCTAAATGGCAAAGACAACGTCTGGGGCCCTGGAATCATATTGACAAGACGCGTCATGGACTTGTGTGGTGAGATGAATATCTTCACATCCGCAAGAATAGCAGAAGATGTACGAAAATTGTCTCCTGAATATGAGGGGATGCTGCATCCAATTGGAAACTATTCCATAAAACATGGCGAAGAACTTGTAATCTATAACATCTATGGGAAAGGATTTGGAAATAAGATTGCACCTAGAAAAGCCAAAGTTGTTGCTCCAAACCTTGAACGCGACATAAGAACCGTAAATAATTTTTCATTCAACTATTTGAAGATAAACCTTGAAATGCTAGACCCAAAGACAACGCTTACTCGTCACACCTGGTTCATGGATGTAATTAACGTATCTAAAAAACCAATGGAGGAGATATTTTATTCTCTTGACGGTGATACTCCAAAAGAATTTGGCGACATGAATGTAAACGTAAGAGACGATCGTAACAATGCACTTGAGATTTTAAGTGTTAATGTGAACAAACCATATCACAAGGAATTCAATATTCAACTTAATAGACCCATTAAACCAAAACAAAGAAGAACCGTAATACTAGAATACGACTGGGAGGAACCAGAAAGAACATATTTTTACCGGTTTGCGTCAGGATGTAAACACTTTGTTTTTTCGCTTACTTCTAAGAAAGGACTAGAACTTGGCATGAAAATATTGAAAGTTGATACTGAGACTGGTTCTAAGGTTGATGCAACTACTCAGCCAGTAATTTCAAGTGTTGATGATAAAACTGCCATAACGTGGGAAAAAAATGATATGACAATTGACGAAGCATATCAATTTAACTGGTAACCTCTCAAGTGATTTCTAACGAGGACCGCTAAGCTTGAATAGATGAAATGGCATCATGGAAATATTGCAATCAAAACATGGTGATGCCTCAGAAGAATCAATTAATAATGGAAAAAAGCTAAAACAAATTGTAGAGATTCTTGGACTCTTAGAAGAAACTCACAGAACAAAAAGTTGGATTTTGCAAGAAATAAAAAAAGAAGGCTTGATGATGCCAATCAAACCAACAATGAACAGTTATGATATGCTGTGCTGCTGTAAGACAGATTTTATTAGAAAGATTCTCTCTTTTCTCAAAGGAGAGGACATAGACAACCTTGAAGAAACTCAAGTTCATACCAAGATATATCACTGGTTTTTTACAGACATTGTTGCGGGATCAAATCCATCTATACCAACAAGGTCTCAAGTGAGGAAGATTGTAATATTAAATGAATTAATTTCGAAAACAACGCCTTTTAGAGATAGGGATACTCGGTCTACAATAGTATTGCCTACTGGAGATGGCATGGCAATTGGTTTTGGTGATAGCCCAGAGAGGCCAATCCAACTTGCAATAGATCTACACAAGGCGCTTTTTGGGTATAATCAAACAAGACGAGGAAAAGACAAGCTTTTGATAAGAATAGGAATAGAGTCAGGGCCTGTCTACTTTGTCAAGGACCTAGAGGGCAAAGACAACGTCTGGGGGCCTGGAATCATATTGACAAGACGTGTCATGGACATGACTGGTGATGGGCAGATCTTTGCGGCCAGTAGAATTGCCGAAGAGTTGCTAAAGAGATCTCCAAGATACAAAGAGGTATTACATCCAGTACAAAACTATGAAACTAGATACGGCGAAAAACTGCAACTTTACAATGTTTATGGCGAAGGGTTTGGATGTAATTCTGCACCACGCAAAGCCAAGATAGCGACAACCAACCTACAACGCGGCGCCAAGACTTCGAGCAATTTTTCATTCAATCAAATCGAGGTGCTTTTAGAGGTTACAGATCAAAATAACATGCAGACTCACCATACTTGGATTTGGGACATTGTAAACATCTCAAAGGAGCCAAAATCGCGAATTTTCTATTACCTTGATGGACAGGTACCAAAAGATATTGCAGACTTGCACATAACAGTGACTAATGAAAATAATGACAGGCTAGAGATAGGCGATATCACTGTAAACAAGCCATATCGCAAAGAATTCTATGTCATACTAGACAAGCCTGTTTTGCCAAAGCAGCGCAAGAAACTGAAGCTGCAATATGACTGGGAGGAGCCTGACAGAGTGTTCTTGTATAAATTTCCATCAGGTGCAAAGAAGTTCAACTATACCTGTACAGTTCCAAAAGAAATTGATCTCAAAAACCGAGTTCTAAAAGTAGACATCGGTACGGGATACAGAATTCATGCAAGTCCTCCCGCCACAGTCAAACATCTGGAAAACAAGAACGTCATACTTTGGGGAAGACCTAATATTATTTCTCAAGATGCTTATGAATTTCACTGGTAAGAAATATCTTCTAGACGTTTATCCGACTATTGCCTTCCAGAGTTTCTCTACGTGGAATGATCCATTCCAAATGTCGGACTTTCCAACACGGAGGATTTTGTAAATTTGTTTCTAGAAACTATTCTAAAAACTAATATCCTGTGTAAATCAGTGGTCTACACAGCGACTACAATAATTGTATTATATATGTAATTCTAATGTAGATATTATTCAGATTACGTAGATTTCTGCTAGAATTACATAATTTGTAAAAAGTAAAAGATCACGCTTATATGATAATCGATTAAAATAGGATCGGAGTCGAGGGTGGGGAAAAGTTGAAGGGAGATCTCAAGAATAATGCCAAATCAAACATCACACTTTCCATTGACAACCAGCTTGTCAGACAGCTGCGAAACGAAGCGGAAAGTCAAGGACTAAGTATCAACGCCAAAGTAAGCTCGATTCTTTCAAAATATGTCATGTTTTACAAAGACACCGAGCAAGAAAAGTATGTTACTATGCCCCAAAAGATGTATGCGACGTTATTAGATGAGATTAACGAAGAAAAGCTCCGAAGGCTAATTAATATGAGAAGCCTTGAGATGATGCTATCCATCTTTGTTCGAAATAATATTCAGTTTACCATGGATAATTTGATCAAACGTTGTTTTCAAGGCTTCTCATTATGGAGTGGAATCTACAACAATTTTCAATATTATCGCGACGCAAACAATGATCTTTGCCTTGTCTTTGAGCATAGCTTTGGAGAAAAGTGGTCAAAAATACTTGGCGAAAATGTTACCAATCTCATAGGGGAGATGCTGAATCTTCCTGCAGAGTACCAAGCTATTATGAATACATTATTGGTTAAGGTAAAAGACAAGTAATCTGTTACATTTTGAGTGTAATTTATTTTGGAAATCTTTAACGATTTTCAAAATTGAAAACTTTAAAATTTCGAAAATATTGGTTTTGTCTTGCCGAAAATTTTTAACTCCCAGTGGAGATCAGTGTAACTCAGTGTTATGGTTTTTTATATAGTTGAGATGCAGGGAATTCAAATGGGGTCTGGACACAAAGACAGTACTGATAAGATATGAAAAAGATGATTGCGGCAATTTTGCCTATAATTTTGCTTCTAAGTTTATCTTCAACTAATGTAGCAGTTGCTGACACAGCAGGACCTCCTATAACAGTAGGAGCTAATCCTCATCACGCTGCCTTTGATTCAAAAGATAATTATGTTTATGTCACAAACGGAGGAGACAGTACTGTATCTGTAGTAGATTTGGTTACAAATACAGTTGTTCGCACAGTCCCAGTCGGAGCCGGTCCAATGGGAATTGATTTTGACTCTTCTAATAACTATGTCTATGTGGCAGACCTTAACGGAAACAAAGTTTCCGTCATAGACGGCGATCCATTTCATGTTGGTTTGTATGATACAGTAGTTGCGACCATTCCTGTCGGCCCACAGCCTTGGGGTGTAGCCTTTGACTCTGCAAACGGTATGGTCTATGTAGCAAACAGCGGTAATAACACAGTATCGGCGATTAATACCGCGACAAATATGGTTGTGGGTAGTCAAATACCAGTAGGAACTCACCCAAGTTTTCTTGCCTATGACTCTGCAAATGGTGACATTTATGTAGCAAACGAAAACTCTGGAACTGTCACCGTGATTGATACCACAACAAATACTGTAGCAGGTAGCCCAATAGCTGTGGGCGGTTTCCCGCGAGGAATTGTTTTTGATTCAGCAAATGGTGATATTTACGTAGGTAGTCCTCTATCTGTTATCAGCGGAACTTCCGTTGTGACAACAATAACGGGTACGTTAGGTGACAATGATCTTGCATATGACTCTTTTAACGGAGGGATTTACGTCGTAGATGGTGGCACACACTCCGTAATGGCCATAAATGGTGCGACAAACTCCATTGCCTTCTCGGTACCATTGAATGAGGCCCCCTTCGGTCTTGGTTACGACCCTTTACATCATGTCATAGTTGCAGTGGTCCAATCTGCTGGAAACATAATTCCGGTATCTACGACACCTTTTCCAACTATAACAATCGATTCTGCAAGTAATCCTACACCAAAATGGGGTACTCAATCAACAACCGTGTCGGGTAGTACCACTGGCGCTGACGGTAATACTGTGACTGTACATTGGGGAGATGGCACTCCAGACAACGCCGGCATTCCAATAACTCCTATTGTTGGCACATGGACGACAAGTCCTAGTAGTCATACATACGCTTCCGCCGGATCGAAGTTTGTTACAGCAGACTTGGTAAATGGTGGAGTCGTAACTGCCACAAGTTCGGCATTTACAATTACTGTTCAAAAGCATGACACCACTCTTACACTTGATTCAATTACAAATCTAAAATGGAGCTTCCCATACACTGGAGGTTCAGCTGTAACAGGTACACTTACTGATAACGATGCGTCTGGTGCTGGCATCAGCGGTGCAACTATAAACATATCCAACTCTCCTGGCATAACTACTCTGTCATCAACTGCTACAACCTCAGGTGCTACCGGTACATATTCTGATACGGGCAGTGCACCTCCTGGTCCCTCAGGTGCACAAACTCTTAGCGCAACCTATGCAGGTGACGGTTCTTACAACGCGGCACCAGTAGTAATAACAGGTCCAAATGCCAATGAGCAGAGCTATAACACAAAGAATCATGACACTACTCTTACACTTGCATCAATTGCTGGTCTCAAGTGGAGCTTCCCATACACTGGAGGTTCAGCTGTAACAGGTACACTTGTTGATGCAGACGCAGCTTCTACAGTCCCTCCAATAGCTAATACCATCAGTAGTGCAACAATAGCAATATCTGGTTCTGGTCTTGGCACGCTGTCAGCTACAGCTACAACCGACTCCACTGGAACATATTCTGATACAGGCAGTGCACCAGCTGCTCCTGCAGGTGCAAAAACTCTAAACGCAGATTATGCAGGTCTGACTCCTGCTGCGAATACTTACAACGCTGCAACAACTGCAACTGACACCTATAGCACAACAAAGCACGTTACAACCATAAGTCTTAACCCAATTGCATCTCCATTTGTTAACAACCCATACAGCGTAAATGGCCAACTCAATGATACAGATGCAGGAGGAACCGTGCCGCCAATTGCATCAGGTGTCTCAGGAAAAACTATTACATTTGCAACCAGCGGCAGTGTCAGCTTCAGTGTACCCAACACAATGACAAATGGCGTTACATTTGCAGATTCCTCAAATCTACAAGTAAACAGCTTTGGTACAGGTTCTGGCACAGTTAACGTGTTACGTTTGAACCCAGGAGCAACAATCACTCTTCCATCAAAGCCAGCATATGTGACGCTATTTTTGGCAGATATGGGAGGTAATACAGTTACAATCAAAGTCAATTATGCAGACGGTTCTTCCAACACATTCACGTCAAACCCGATAGGCGTTGGCGTCGTTAGTGAGGTGGGTCTGACAAGTCCATCTAATGTTGGAATAAGCCAGATACTAATTACAGGTACTTCAGCTGGTCAAGCCGGCATCTCCGAGGTGCAAACCCTTGACTCTATCTTGGGTCTGATACTTGACATCACATTTACTCCGGGTTCATATACTAACACGTTGTCATTTAATCAAGGCGGGTACTTTACGGTAGCTCCTGCAATTTCAACTGAAACAACTGGATTATCAGTAACAGCACAGTTTGCAAGTGACGACAGCTATTTTGCAGCTGGTCCACCCAGTCTGCCATCAAGTAGCTCACAAATTTTTGACGTACATGCTTCCACAAGTCTTGGTGTAGGTGGCCCCGAATTGACCACATCACCGTCAGGAATTCTTATTAGCACAAGCTCTTGTCCCACTGGTGATTCACGAGATGTAGATAATCTATGTAAAACTTGGAAGTCATCTGGAAGCGGAATACCTTATCAGTACAATACATACAATCCAGGGCCGTTAGGATCAACAAAATTCTACAAGCTGCGCAATTCTATCGTTGGCGACTTTGATGTATATTATCAAATAGACGCAATGACAGGATACACCCCCAATACAGCATCAATTGCCGATGTTAACAACACGTTTAATGGCCAAGTTACAAACGGCCACACCGTACACATGTACTACCAAACCGGTGAGTTAGGGCTTACACCTGTAACTTCCTTACATGTATGGCACGGAATTGGCGGTGTTTCATCACAGACAGACTTTGATTCTATCAAAGCATATCACTTTGGTACTGCAGCCGAGCACCCAACTATTGGAGGAACGGGTCAAACACAGACTTTTGCTTCGTCGGGATCAAGTACGTTAGCAGCCCAATTGAGCCCTACAACTCAACAACTACGAATAGCTGGTATTTCAATTACAACACCTTCAAACTCGGACACCAGTGATGTAACCGAGGGTACCCTTATCGTAAGAGTGAACCTTACGTCTAGTACTGTGCCAACCATCACCGTACCACTTGTTGCTGATAGTGGAGGAAATGTTGGAGGAAACCTGAAAATAGGCACGCCTACTGTATCGCAGAGTGTAAAGACTGGATATACCTTATTGACCGTAAACGTTCCATTTGACTCGACTGTTGCAAACAGTGCTCTCGATTTTGGTACAATTACAGTTACTCTACCCCTTAGTTCATTTACAGGAACGTTATCGGCAAGCACTGCAATAATTAGTCCGACTTACCAGACAACTTTGCTCAATGCCAAGGCGCAGGCATACCGTTTTGCACTCTTTGTTAATGGCATAGACGGTGGTGCTTCAGGAATATCACAAATAACAGGCAACAAGCTTGCTGTGGCCCTTGGCGCCTCCGCGTTTGCGAATTCTCCGCCAAGTGAAAATGAACAGGCAGGTACATTTATGCATGAGGTGGGTCATAACCTCGGTCTCAACCATGGCGGTCCTGTAAATACAGCAGGCGCCACAGTAAATTGTAAACCAAACTATGAAAGCGTAATGTCTTATTCTAGGCAACTGCCCACATACCTTGGTGATCCTAGAGTCACATCTAGCGGCCACTGGTCCTTGGATTATTCCCACGGATATCTGAACAGTTCTGGCAATGGTCTTACTGAAACATCGCTTACAGATACCAATGGCGTTCTTCGTTCTTCTTCTGCCAGTTCACAACCCTACTTTGTTTGGGGAACTCCAAACTACAAACATAGTAATGGTGGCTATTACTTTGTGAACCAATCAGCCGCGTCGTCGAACCCGACACCTCCTAATATTGATTGGAAGGGTAACGGATATTCGAGTACCACGGTAAGCGCACCCATAAGTGGCTTTTCCGATAGTTCAGCACATCCGATCACTGGGTGTAACGAGATAACAGCCGGAGCTCAAAACAGCAATGCAGCCTACTATGATCGTAATGACTGGAATGGTCTTAACGGTAACTTCCAAACAGGCTTTGGCGTTACAATAACAGGCACAAGCGGTAGCACAGGCGGCGGTAAATCCAGCTCAGCTACAATCTTCACAGGCAACACGGATATAGATTCACCATCTCATAAAGACCTCGATAAGAAGCTTAGACTTGTGATAGATAGCAGTAATGCCGAGTACCCAGGTCTTATCCCGCCTCCAAATCCAGATGGCTCAACTACTTTCAAGTCAGGGTCAGCTCTACCACTAAAGTACCAGTACTTCGTAGCACACACTCCGCTCAACAAAATTCAGATTACTACAACTACCCAGTTCAACTTTATTAGTTATGCTTACCAATACGCCTCTCTTAGGATATATTACTGCACAGATTCTGTCTGTAAGAATACCGTGGATTTGCTCAATATACCAGCTACAGGCACAACTACGGGTAACGCCTTTGCCCTCATTGCAACCGACCCAACTGACAAATATTTTCAATATAATTGGAAGATTCCGAAGGTAACAAAATCCACGATAATTTACATCGATATAATAGATACTTCTGCAAGTGCCAAGCCGCTGTCCGCTATGTTGGGTTCGACATTCTACGATGCCGGCGGTAACTTGGTTACCATGAAAGGAACTTTGTTGCCATAAAGATGGATGAAAAATTAGCAAGAGTACACGGGTGAAATCTTAGTGTTGATCTTACGCAATAAAATAAATGTACCAGTAAGACCAATACTAGTCACAATTATCACGACGCTAACAATCTTTACGTTTCTCAATATGATACCACCCGCTAATGCAAACCCCTGCACTGACAACCCATGCCCTGTTGTAATTAACTACACGGTTAGTACAGGGACTCCGACAATTTATTTCAGAGACATTAATTCTACGGACAATTCAGCGCCAAGTATATCTCTTGACCAGCAAAAGTACCGTCTAGGTCAAATCGCAACCGCTACTATTAATGATTTTAATGAAAACTTGAATCCTTTTGCAATTGATACTATCACTGCAACGGTGGAACCATCTGGCAGCAATTTTACCCTTTCTGAAAATGGCCTTGATACTGGAGTCTTTGTAGGAAATTTTATAGTTCCTAACAACTTTAATGGAGTAAGTTATCCAGCAACAGAGGCACCCGGAAGAGCAAAACTAACACTTGACGTAGGAACAGGGGGAAAGGTACTATTTAGCGATTACATATTTACGCCGGCCAATTCAGGGAGTCTACCGTTTCAACCATTGACACAAGCGGTCAACTTTACTCTTTCCGGTGTGACACTCGGGTCTGGTGTAAGAGTGAACATGACATGGAATAATGCACAGTTGGGTGCATTCAGCAAGTATGACATACAGATGTGCTACCAACCCCATGATGGACTAAATGCGGGAGTTTGGCAGATAGTTACATTATCAGATAATGATTATACCAATTTAAGCATCACTGATAGCTTTCATGACTTTAACTCCAATACAATCACTGATGACAATGTTAACAATGGCGGCCCGCAAATTCAATACAGCGGCCTAGTGGTACCATGTGCTAACTGGGGTACAGGTTTTGGAGGAGGGCTTGTTGGAGTTAGGAGCGCAGGTATAATCCCTTTTGCCCTAGCAGGCCTTGCAGCTATTACTGGAAATACGGTATCACCTCCATCATTTGGAGGCACTTACTACCACTATTCTGATGGGTTGACGTTTACTCAAGGTAATACCAAAACGACATTTGATACGTCAAAGTATAACCAAGACCTCCAAAAACAAGTGATGGTAACAGGCCAGCCAGTCAATATGACCTTTAAGACATTTGAGGGTTACAATCGCATAGGTGTAGTCCACATGGGGTTGTATATCATCCCTAGAGGCCAAGACATGGTAACATCAAATAGTTTGGCATCCATTACGTGGGACAAGGGACAAAAGGTAGATGTAAATGATCCAAATCATATACTGTCTAATGCAACAGCATCTTCTGATTCAGATGGAAAATTCCAGTATACAAAATTTTCATTTGTCCCAACTAAATCGTATGACAAGATGTCATTTCTAGCAAGGGCCTGGAATGATCATCTACAATCAACTGACGTCAGGGTTCACGATGAGGTTGACACGCCTCCACCGCCTTATGAACAGCCATACTGGCTTCATGTATATGATAACTTGCACGATGCTGATATAGCAATAGAGGGAGCTGGATTTGCAAAACCACACATATTCTCACATGTATCAACTTCTGATCAAGTGTGGAACCAAAATGGTGGAACTGTACTTTGGTTCTGGGATACAAAGGACCAAGCAGTAGCAATGGAAGCATTTGATTCCAACAAAAACGTAGTATGGATTCAATCAGAATTACTATCAAAGGAGACTTCGCCAATTACACAGGGTCCAGAGGCATCTTATGCTGGAAATCATTTGAATAGACAGGATACAACAGCATTAGAAAATGCACAAAAAGCAGAGCAAGACAGGGTTGATACAACACTGCAGATGCTAGGATATCCTGTATATTGGAATCACTCTATTGAAAAATAATTCATAGATAAAGACTTGATCACTCCAAGTCTAATCAAATTACAATTTATGATTTCAAAAAAGAATATAGAATAATTTTGTCAAATGACTAGCCTATCGCCATGATCCTATCTAGGGCATATTCACCTGCAAAATTGTGATTAAAGGCTCAAATTCGTCTTTTCAATTACGAAAATATGTTATGATCGAACTTGTCAAGTTTGCAAAGACAAAAAAGATTCCGATAATATTAGAGACACCAATAGATGCAAGACGAGATGATGCTGGAAACCTAAGAGTTGTGCGAAAGCTTGCTTTAACCTAGGATGAAGAAGATGCTTGCTGACTTAACATCGAAGATTCTACAAATCCACCAATTAACAAAAGTGCAATAACTATTCCAACCTCAATTGCAGTTGGTATAATCTGCTTTTTCAGCTGATTTCTCTTGATTATCCTCCAGACTAGAAGGTAGCTTCGTGACATGCCTATTGAGTATGCGACGAGCTCCATTACTCCAAATGGAGACAAAAATATCAAAGCAATAGGTGATACACTTGATAGCATGGGATTTGACGATATTAACGCGCTAAACCCTGCCCCTGTCTCCCAGCCTGTAAATGATCCCCAACCAACACCAAAGGCTGGAACAAACATGCCTAGCGCAATGGATGTATTGTGTAAGAATATGCCAGTTGCATCAATTCCAGCAGTCTGGTTTTGAAAGTCTTTAAGAAATGCTTTTGCTTCCTCGTCTGAAGGCTTGTAGGTTGTTCCAATCATAAAGGATGCAAGAAAGACTCCGACGAAGACTCCAAAAGCAATAGCTCTTGTCTTCTTGGACATGATTGTCTTGAACTATTTTTCTATAAGAGCATTTAGTGGGTTCCCTTGATTCCAAAAGAGATCTGCACCTACCCTAAGAAGATCTATAGTTTGAGATTTAAGTTCCCATAGTGGCGGAGATTTGCACTAGTGGTTGGGCAAGAAATTTTACGAAGTTTGAGAGGATAACAGACCGGATTATCCAGACACATAAAACCATCGATTTTTCGTATCATGATACCAGGCAAGATAAGCATAATTGCATGCATGAAGTGCATCGTCTGGGAGTTCTTCTGGGTGTGTGTATCTTGTATAGGTTTTGCCTGACTGCAGCTGAACTGTCTCGGCCTCGATTGCAGTAAAGTGATAGACCACCCATTCCACTTTCGCAAGATCTGATGCAGGTAACAAAATTCTAGGAATGCCGTGAGGATAAAGGACGTTGCGTTCTGGCTGGGTAATCAAGTCGATTACTGATTCAATAGTCCAAGTGCGGTCAGCAAACAACAGGTTTTCTTCTAATTTTTCCTCAAAAGGTTTCTCGGGTCTTTGTAAATAACGGCATTTCAAAATTGTATTTGGATACATCTCCTCGATTCTCTGGACCTGATATGGAGCTCCTCCTGAATCCATGACACCTTGTTGGATTTTATACGAGTCAATCAGATTTGCAATCATCTCTGCTTGTTTTTGCGTTGAGCGCTCATCGATTTTTGAAACATAAATCAATCTGAATCGTGGCAAGTCAGGCTCGAGGCATTGCCATATCCAAGGAATTGTAAATGCTTTTGTTCCGCCTCCCCAATCGACTCCAAGATACAAAGGACCTAGAGAATAGTTTACTTGCTCGGGAGCTAAAAGGGATATTGTCCTATCAAACAACGTTCTGATGTCTTGTTCTATTAGCGGCTTTCTTGTTCCTTTGTGGAACGATCCCAAGACCTCGTTTACGAATCTTCGCGGAGTATACGTCTGCCTCTTTCCTTCTATTACTTCTTTTGAAAGCCACGACGCCATGGTCTGAGAAATGTGATATGAACTGGCTTCTGAGCTTGGATTTTTTGCAGTCCATTTCTGTGATATCGGATCCCACTCTTGCTGATTTCCTTGAAGCCACATCTTGTGCCAGTGATCGCCCTCGTCGCTTCCTGTACCAATTGCTAAAAATCTCCCGTGTTCTGATCTTGACAACGATTCTTTTAGGACAGGAATTGCCTCAACATTTGTGGATTGGACCTCGTCTATTACAACAAAGTCTGCGGGAATGGACCTTGCCTTCTCAAAATCAGACCATGCCGAGTACATGTACAGATGTGAGCCATTTGCAAATGGCTGCCAGGATACATTGTACCTCTTTTTTGCCATGGATTGTAGGATGGGTGACTGATCAATTGCCCAGCTTCGAAGTCGCATCTTTGAAAAGACAGACACGTGGTCTTGGCGGTCAGAAAGATACAATCCTACAGTGCCTGGGTTCTTTGTTAGGTGATAAAGCAGCCAGTTTAATGCAAATTCTGTGATTTCCATCTGCCGCGGCTTTACGATGTAAATCTCCTTGTTTTGGTCTCGATAGATTTGCTTTAGATACTCCCTCTCTTCAAAGCTAAAGGGTCCTCCTTTGAGGATTCTAACTTTTTGCGTCCACTCGACAGGATCATCTGGGAGCTGGAGTTGAAGTGTGGATCTTGCTAAAATATCTCGAAGTTTCCTCTCAATTTGGGCTTCAACAGCACTTGTAATTGCTCTATTGACTTTGTTTAGACTGAACATATTTTGCAAACCTTCCTTCTACAATGCTGTCTACCAGCTTCTCAATTCCAGGCTCCATTAAAACAAGTGTTCTTTTTTCAACAAGATCTGAAATGTTTCGAATGATCTCAGAATGGGATTTAATTAAATATGCTGGTATCGTGTGTTTTTGTTGGGTGGATTCATTTATCAATTGTTTTACTTTGTCTAGCATGTCGTAGGATTCATCGATGAGATTTTCAAGAACAAGTGCAAAACGCTGTCTTGCCTGTTGATGTCTTTCCTCAAAATTCTGCTTCTCATACATCGCGATTTCATCGTACCATTTGTTGAAGTATTTTCCGACAGTCTTTACATCATGACCAGTTATCTCAGCAACCTTAGTAGCTCTTGTGCCCCGCTCAAAAAATGGCCGGAGAGTTTCTTGAATCTGAAGTTGTTCTGCCTTACTGGGCCTTCCTATCTTACGAGTGACTACCTGCATTTTCGATAGAGCTTGAGCGCCACTTGTTGATATGTATTTAAATTGGGTTTTTGACCGGCAATTATTGTAAATTTTTTATACCTCTCAAAAAAAGCTTATATCAAAGATCTTGCGAAAGTTGAGAAAAATTATCCATTTTTATCCATTTTATTTTTTATAAATCAAGGGAGAGTGTTATCAGGACAAAACATATAAAACGATCCCATGCGACCACACAAGCTATCGTCTTAAATATTGTCTAGACTTTGGATATCTGAACCTGCTTTCTAAAAAAAGCCTTTACGTGAGATTTCCACAAATAATACAGAATTAATCCGTAGATACCTGCATTTATCACGTATAAAGGAAAGGTAAATCCAATTTGTGTCTAAAGTTGCTATGCCATCTCCAATTATAGTTAATATCGACAGAATTACCAAGACTTTCCAGGCCAATTTTATTCCTCTGAGAAATCCTATCGAAGCCGTAATTGTCATTATCCCAGTTATCATCATCCCTACAGGTACCAAGTATCCAATTGAGTCTGAAGGCGAAATCCCGTAGGTATCCCAGCATATGCAAGGTTGTATCAAATTTACTGTGCTATCTGGGGCTCACGTTGACTTATCATCTTTGATAATCCGCGCATGTAATTTTGAGCAAACGTAGTAACAGGCTGTGACGAGTACCAGATACAACCTAGTACCTCACAATCATGACAAGTCTTTGCAATTTCCCACTGTGGAGCACTCCAGATCTCTTCAATGGTATTATCAAGCAGACTGTAGGTGTTCTTTGGGTCATTATACTTCCAGCAGGGAACCATTACAGTACCGTTACCGTTGACAAAAATACTCTTCCATACGCCGCACTCGTCAAATAATCCACGCCCGTGTTCCATTATCTGCTCAAAATACTGCGGTGGAATCATAACTTGAGGGTCTCTTTTGCTATGTATATGTTCAAGAACACTTTTGCAAACTGATACCATTACATCTCTGTCTGGCAGCAGAGAATAGTTGACATCAGACCTGTCTTCGACAAAAGTAAGAGATACTGCATTGACACCAAGGTCTCTTGCTCTATCAAAGTATGATCTGTCAATAAACTCTTTGGTGTTAAATTTTGTAATTACAGAATTAAAGTAGTGGGGAACATTATGATGATTTAGCAATTGCAAGTTTTGCATGACTCTATGATACATCTGGGAATTCACACCGCGCACCACGCAGTATGATTCTTCAAATACTGAATCAATACTGCAGGTAACAAACTGGATGTATCCTTTTAGCTCATCAAGATTAATTGTATGTAGTAGTGAACAGTTTGTAATCAGTGTAATTGGAATTTTCAGTCCATATAGGTATCTGACTAGTTCCATGAAATCTGGCCGACTAGTTGGTTCGCCACCTTCTATGATACACCAGATACAGTATTTTTCTACTTTATCAAAGATACACTTCCACTGGTCAGTTGTAAGGTCATTTTTGCCTGCAAATTTCAACTGCCCTTGTTTGTCCGAGTCTCCAAAGGGGCACATTGGGCAATAATAATTACAATAATGAGTTAGGCTAAAGACTGCAATTAGAGGCCTCTTTCTTCCTATTGCTCTGTTCAAAGACCACTTGCCGACTCGATTTATTGTCCTAATTAATTCCACCATGGTACCTCACTTTAGGCAAGAATCTATTAAAATATTGTAATTGTTCCATTGCCATATTCCCTGATATCTTGGTACGTTTTTATCTAAATAACGAATAGATTTTGTCTATGAGTAAGTCTATTCTGTGTCTTGCACTAGTTATTCCATTTGCTCTTATGATGATTCCAACAGAGACTACAGCTATTTCTGCAGACTTGGCTACAAGGCTTGGAGGCAATACCACAGGGATATACTATCCAATGTATGACAACGACGAGCTTCCTCAAGTGCTTGCAGCAAAAAAGGCCTTTCCCAATGTACCATTTGTTGTTAACATAAATCCGTCATCTGGACCTGGAAGCGAACCTAGAGCAGATATTGCTGATTCCATCACTCAACTCAAAAGTGTAGGCGCTGTAGTTACAGCTTATGTGCCAACAAATTATGGAAATCGAACTATTGCAGCCGTAGAAGGAATGATTTTGTCTTATAATAAATTCTATCCTGGCTTGCTAGATGGAATAATGTTCGATGAAGTCTCCAACTCTTGCTCAGAATTCACATTCTACCAGACAATCTCAAACTATGCAAGGTCACTTGGTTATTCTTACATTCGTGCAAACCCGGGAACCTCGATATGCCAAGCTGATGTGCCACTTTTCGACCATATAGCAATAGTGGAGTCAGGAGGCTACCCAAGTGAGTCAAAGTTATTATCGAGAACGTACCATCCTCAGTATTCCAAGGATGTAGTTGGCTTTGGTGCAACAATCCATGACGCACCGACATACGATTCAGCTTGGCTTCATATGGCAACAAAATACTTGAAGTGGGTCTACATCACAGACCAGACAGAGCCAAACCCATATGCTGTATTTCCATTATATTTTAACCAGTATCTTGCTGACCTTTCTTCTTTGGCTGGAACCAAGTCGTCATATGATTCCAAAATTCAGATACCATTATGGGTAAAAAATATTGCAAAGTGGTGGGCGCAAGGCGAGATAAGTGACTCTGATTTTGTCAAGGGTATAGAGTATCTAATACAGCAAGATATTATCAAAATTCCCAAAACACCTGCTACAACAAATGCTGAAAATCACATCCCTCCATGGATTAAAAATAGCGCAGGTTGGTGGGCAGACGGTAGCATAGGAGACTCTGATTTTGTCAAGGGAATCCAGTATCTGATACAAGTAAATATTATTCACATTAACTATACAAACATGATACTCTCAAGTACCGCTTTTGAAAACAACAGAACAATTCCTAAAGAGTTCACCTGTGATGGCGCAGATCTCTCTCCACCATTATCGATATCAGGCGTTCCCAAAAGTGCAAAGAGCCTCGCATTGATAGTAGATGACCCTGACGCACCGTCTGGAACTTTTACGCACTGGACTGTGTGGAATATTCCTGCAGATAAATCTCAGTTTGCAAAAGGAGAAAAGATAAGCTTCCCACAAGGAAAGACAAGTTTTGGAAAGACAGGATATGGAGGACCATGCCCTCCATCTGGAACTCATCGATACTTTTTCAAGATTTACTCACTTGATACATTACTTGACCTAAATGAGAGCTCAAAGAAAGCAGATCTTGAGCAGGCTATGAAAGATCACATTATAGAACAAGTAACTCTTGTAGGCAAGTATTCTAGGAGTTAGGTCACCGTGCTGCACATCAATAAGCTTGAATAGACGAATTACTATTTCATTGCAGGTTGCTAGTACGTAAACGGGGCGACGCTCTAAAAAATGGCAAGAATATAAAAAAGATAGAAGCGATTGCAGAAATTCTTGGCTTGCTTGAAGAAGCCGGAAAAGGTAGAGACTGGATTGTCCAAGAAATAAAAAAACACAAAATTGGAATCAGAATAAAATCAGATATGAACAGCGTTGAGATACTAAAGACATCTCCTGATATTTTTGTCTCTCATCTTTTACAGGCTCTGAAAAATGAAGGCTTGGCTGATTTCCACGATATAAAGACTCTAACGAAAACGTACCAATGGTTCTACACCGACATAGTTGGCAGCGCTAATCCTACTGTGTTGACTAAAGATCAAGCACAAAAAGTTTGGGCCTTAAATGAACTAATCGGCAGGACAGAAACTTTCAGAAATCGAGACACAAAATCTGATGTGATGGACATTACAGGAGACGGTATGATAATTGGTTTTAGCGATAGTCCGGAAAAACCTCTACGACTAGCCATAGAGCTACACAAAATAATCTCAAGATACAACCAATCAAGGAAAGGAAAGAATAAGCTTAGTATTCGAATTGGTATTGACACCGGTCCGGTGTATTTTATCAAAGATTTGACTGGGAAGGATAACTTTTGGGGCCCAGGTATAATCATGGCAAGACGTGTAATGGACTTGGCAAGACCAATGCAAATACTTGCATCAGCACGCATTGCAAAAGATATTAGCAAACTTTCATCTGATTACAAGTCTATCATGCATTATATAGGAGATTACAAAATAAAACATGGCGAAAAATTATCTCTCTACAATATCTACGGTGAAGGTTGGGGGAATAAACTGTCTCCTGAGGGGAAATTAGATTCAAAAAAAATTATGGAAGGACCAAATAGGACTAAGTTTTTGTTTCCAAGGGTGGAAGTTGAACTTGAAATAAAAGATGTCAAGACAATGAGGACTCATCATACATGGATTTGGTATATACTGAATATTACGGAAGAACCTATCGAGCAGGTTTCTTATTACTTGGAAGGAGATGTGCCAAAAGATTTTGCTGACTTGAATGTAGCAATAAGAGACGAGCAAAATAGAAGACTCCAGGTACTTAGCACCCATGGAAAACCGTACAGCAAAGAGTTTCATGTAAACCTCGCAAAGCCGCTCAAACTTGGTCAAAAAGGAAGGTTTCTTAAACTAGAATATGATTGGGAAGAGCCAGAGAGGAACTTCGTTTACAATCTAGCTACCGATTGTAAGAAATTTAAATTTCTTCTTTTGGCCCCTAAGGGACTGGAAGTCAAACAGAGAGTGCTGCGAATAGACCCAGCAACAAGGGAAAAGAGATATGCTTCGCCGCCAGCAGAAATAAAATACTACAAAGATGTAACAGAGATGCGATGGAATAAATCAAACCTACGAGCTTACGATTCTTACAGGTTTGAATGGTAAGTATATTAAGCGATTGTGCTAGTACTTGCACATTTTGAAACAATTTGCTAGAAGATGCAAGTAAAGGAAATAAAGTAACTCTTGCCAGCAGAATCAGAGGGAATAATCATAACAATCGAAGCAAGAATGCAGTCTTCGGACTTTATGGTAAAAACATCAATTCTAATTATCGCTGTTTTCGCATTTTTAGTCCTTGCTTTTCCAATACAAACAGTCGCTGCCGCTACTATTCAATGGGACGTTGCTGGGCACTTTTTGTCAGACGGATCTATTGGTGGCGCACCAAATGTAATTACGGTAACAGATGCGTCTGCGAATTTGGATCCAAACAAGAGAGATACAATCCAGATAACTGTAACATCAACATCTGACCCGACCGGTATCGTACTAACCCTTACTGAAACAGGAAAGAACACGGCAATTTTTCAAAATACAAATATCCTTTTTTCAGATAGTGGTACTACCATTCCAATAGGTCGTACAATCACGATTATGGATCATGACGCCGTGGCCAATACAAACTCAACAGCTATTGATAACCTTCATGTTATACTTGTGTCAAGCAATGATACAGTTGGAATAAATCCTGTTTTTTCTGAAACTGCAGCAGACACCGGAATATTTACGGCCAAAGATACCTTCGGTACAGGTCCAACTTCGAACTCTACAAGCTTTCTGCATGTGGCTCCAGGCGATGAAATTACGATTGTGGATACAGTCGACGGTTTATTTACAAATACCATAATAACACCAAATAGTGATCCTGGTTTTGGACTAATTTTTGCAAGAATATTTGATACAGTTTCGGCACATTACAATGGACTTATTGATAATACGACAATAAATGATGACACAGGTTGTGGTTGTGGGGGAGGTGGTGGAGGACCAGTATTCACAGCACATCCTGGGTTTGTACTTGATTTGTTGGCAGCAATCGGCGGAAGTCCATACGTTGTTTCGCCTCCATCTTTTGGAGGTGGTTACTATCATTATTCTGATGGCCTGACAATTACTCAAGGTGATAGCAAGACAACATTTGACACATCACTATACAATCAGGAGATTCCAAAACAAGTAATGACGGCGGGAGAGAAAGTCAATATGACATTCAAAACATTTGAGAGCTACAACCCAACTGGTGTAGTTCACATGGGATTGTATTTTATACCAAGAGGCCAAGACATGACAACTGACAACAGTATTGGATCAATAGTATGGGAAAAGGACAAACCTTTAGAAATCAATGATCCAAATCACATACTATCTGGTGCCACAGCACCCTCTAATTCTGACGGCAAGTTCCAGTATACGCAATTTTCATTTGTTCCGGAAAAATCATATGATAAGATGTCATTTCTTGTAAGAGCGTGGAACGATCACCTGTATTCGACTGATATTCGAGTCCATGATGAAATCTACACACCACCAGCTTCCAAGACCTTACCTGCTGGTGTGATACAATATGACAACTTTGATGATTTGCAAGCAGCGCTAGAGAAAGACCAATTCTACAAGCCCCAGTTAATGTCTCACATTCACAGTACAGCTGATGTTTTTATGACATCTGATGGGGGTCGCGTCTATTGGTTGTATGACACCATAAATCATACAGTAACTTTAGTTATTGCAGATAAAAACGACAAGGAGATATCGTCACAGCAGGCATCACTTCAACAATATGAAATTGAGAAAAAGGGAGACTACAAGTTCATGCACTTTACGGTACAACAACTAAACAGATGGAACGAACAACAAATGCAAAATGCCATGGGAATGGAAGCAGCAAAGGCAACGTTTTCGGCATTAGAAAAGGGCCTAGTTTCTTGGCGAAACTGGTAGACATACTAGTATGGGAATTGAACTTGGATATAATGCAAGTTAAACTGAAAGTGTGGCCATTAAAAAAATCCCAATGCAGCTGAATACCAAAATATATTTTTTTAAGATTCTCTTCCAAATTATAATAATATGTGGCAAAAGTAAAAACATCATGGAAATCATTATATAATTCAAGTACGAGATAACATCGGGTTGGTTACTAGTAGAATGTTTGTTGTACAATATAGGGTAAACTTGTTAACGTCCAGATCTACGCTCTCAATTGTTTTGTGTGGCGTCTTGTTTTCCCTTCTAATTTTCCTTGGAAGTACAAATGAAGCCCTTGGAGCGTGCACTGGTCCGGCTCAATCAGGTCGTATAATCTTTGACGATTCTTCTACTGGTTACGTGACTAATCACGGAGCAAGAATCAATGTTACCGACAGTACACAAAAGGCCGGTCAAACAATTATCGCGTACCAATCGGAAAGCAACGGTTGTCTTAGTGCTGGTGCTAACCCCCTCACATTACAACTTGATTTCCAGACTAATCACTATTATCTTGCTTCTACCACAGGTTCCTCTCCCAGATTCCCGACATATCTGATGCTGATACCATCTGGAAGTAACTGTGATAACAAAAACTGTGACCCTCCAACTTTAGTAGTTCCTACTATGAAATACTTCACGGTAAATTATACTGACACAAATAATAATAAAATCACTTCCGTTCCACAACTTGTAGTTACCGATACTAACACCGTGCCGTCTTGGGCCCAGGCAAACCAGCCATACTTTAGCACAATAATAAATTGTAGCTCCGGACCTAGGGGCGGTTCACATGGAGACTACATTTGTGATAACTGGAAGGTTACCAACGGAAACTGTGGCGCTTCTAGCAGTTGGTCTGGGCTTTGCATACCGATTCCAGCTGCCAGCGGAGGCACGACTTACTACAAATGGTCGTGCGGTAATGGATCTGATCCTCTTAATCCCTGTCCAGCTGTAGAGAAGAAAGATGTTTATGTGGAAATAGACTACATGCAAAACCACCGTCCAAGCCAAAAGGCATTACTTGATATCTCAAATGTGTTCAAGTCACAAAGTACTCCAGTACAACTGCATTGGCTAATTGATGAGGAACTTCCTCATTATGCCTCCATAACAGGTCCTCTAAATGGTGCTGCGACCCAATATACAGCAGATGATTTTAATAGAATAAAGCGAGTTCACTTTGGTACTTTGACAGAAAGAAATTCTGCACTTGACGACTGTCCAGTGGGAGATAGTACTACATGTGTAAGCGAAATTCTAACTGCAAAAAGACAGGCCTTTCATTATATGATAATGGGTCATAGCCAGACCAACTATCCGCAATCATCAGGTGTATCGGAATATGTCTCAGGAACTCCATTTGGTGCAAGCAATGATGTTCTCACCAGTCTCGGTCTTTTTTCTTGGAGAATTGGAAGTATAGATCAGCAATCAGGAACCATAATGCATGAGCTAGGTCATGGGCTTGGCCTAGGCCACGGGGGACCATATCACACTGCGACTGATCCAAATGTAAATTGCAAACCAAACTACCTAAGCGTTATGAGTTGGGCAAGACAGTTTTCTGACGCCTTTACGAATCCAGGCGGAAGGCAGCTGGATTATTCCAGCGACACCGGCTTCCCACAACACGATGTAGATGAAAGAGCCACTGCCATTATGGATGAAAGTGGTGTTAGTACAGATGGAAGCAAGTATACCGTATTTGGGATCAACGGGGGCACTGGATTGTCTGCTCCGACAATTGCCACTAATCCGGACTTTGATAACGAGAATAACATTGTGGGAGGAATACTTACGGAACCAGCTAGTGAAAATGATAATGTCGCTAATGGAAAAGTTTTGCACTGGGAAAGCGTTCTGATAGCCACTCCAGGTGCTCCTTCCAACCCTACAAATGTAATATGCCCAACAGATACGCCAGCGGCGCTTCTTCATCAGTGGAACGACTGGAATAATCTACAATATGATATGACTACAAGCACCAACTGGGGGGATTGAGATGATGAAAATAAAAAAATTTGCGAAACAAAAACACGGAACTTGCCAGAGGTCATTTACGTAAATTGAATTATAAGGTGTATCATCTAGCAATTATAGTAACAGCTTTGACGTTTACGATGTTATTGGGGGGAACTGTAATGGAACAAGCATATGCGTTGACTCCAAAGACATCCTTTTTCAGAAATCATATGACGGCAAGCTTTCCGGGTGGATTCAAATTAGTCTGTGGAGACAAAGTCTGCATAGCAGGAATGAAACCTTTGTGGACGCCAAGTACCAATGGCGCTGTCAGATTATGGAACCCATGTTATTATTCGAGTATCTTTTTAACATTTTCTCATGTTAACAAGGTGGACTCGTTATATCTGGATTCACGTGATAAGTTTGGGAATATTAACAGGATATATTGTAACGCTGCAGACGCAGCTCAGTATAAAACTGAACCAGATGTTGCGGCAGACATAATAAGGAATATTCGTGTAGATCGTTTACACCTGCTCAATCAGACTATTCAGAACTTCCCAGATTCGAATTTTACAACCGATGGGAAACTTTACTTTAT
>Ga0209237_1000269_pt1 | contig 28152 bp, 24 predicted proteins | sample GraSoi013_1_40cm_2_FD_185820 | JGI IMG/M metagenome (GOLD analysis project Ga0209237, IMG submission 185820) | Grasslands soil microbial communities from the Angelo Coastal Reserve, California, USA - Sample 10_02_2013_1_40cm (SPAdes) (version 2) | ecosystem: Environmental > Terrestrial > Soil >...
GTCACGGAAGCGCAATGCGCGCACGATCTTCTCAGTTTTGTGGTCCGGATGCTTGAAGAAGGGTTCATTGAAACTGGGGACGTGGAGACGAGCTAATGCCGACCGCTGAGTTTTTCACTCGCCTCGGCCTGTTTGTCCGCAAGAACTTCCTGGATCAGGAGTTGTGCGCGCGATGTTGCAGCGAGATGAATGCGGTGGCCCAGGCCCAAGCAACCATTGTAGGCCCCAACGACACCGACCTCATCGACGAAACCATCCGCAAGGTGAAGCGGGGGGACGTCTCCGTGACGACTGTTTCGCTCGTGGAAGCTCGATTGCGCGCGCTCATGCCGACACTCGAGCGCCATTTCAATTTGGCGCTTACCGGGTGTCAACCGCTGCAGTTCTTGACCTACCGGGAAGGAGATTTCTTCCGCGTGCATAACGACGGGGACAATGGTGCGGACGAACCCGCCAAAACCAGAAAGCGAAAGGTGTCCGTGGTCATCTTCCTGAACGGTCAAGCACAGCAGCCAGCGGATGGCACGTATTGTGGAGGATCTCTCACGTTCTATGGCCTAATCGATGATCCACGGTGGCAGACTTACGGCTTTCCTCTCAACAACGAATCGGGGCTACTGATCGCATTTCGTTCGGACGTCCTGCACCAGGTTCTGCCCGTGACCCACGGCAAACGCTACAGCATTGTAAGCTGGCTCTTCTAACATAGAACGGGTCGGAGGAGGCCGATGATCGGCTGCGGAATGTTGTGCCAGAAGCTCACAGGCGCATAGTAGCACAGCGCGGCGATGCTCACAAACAGCCTCATACCCCAGTCGCCTCATCTCTTCTATCCCCTGCATGCCTAGGAGAATCCACTTCTCTTGACATGGCAAGAGGGCATCGATACCCTAATTCGCCTGATGAAGCGCGTCCTGTCTATGGCCTCGCAGGTACGGATACCCGAGAGCATCGCCGTCCACGATCTTCAAGGCGAACTGCTCCTCCTGAACTCCGCCACCGGTGTCTCTGTCAGCCTCGACCCGATGGGGACAAGGATGTGGCTACTCATCCAAGAGCACCATGCGCTTGACAAGGTCCTCGATGCCCTTCTACACGAATACGACGTCACGGAAGCGCAATGCGTGCACGATCTTCTCAGTTTTGTGGCCCGGATGCTTGAAGAAGGGTTCATTGAAACGGGGGACGTGGAGACGAGCTAATGCCGACCGCTGAGTTTTTCACTCGCCTCGGCCTGTTCGTCCGCAAGGACTTCCTGGAGCAGGAGCTGTGCACGCAATGTTGCCGTGAGATAGATGAGGCGGCTCAGGCCAAAGCGATAATTGCAGGCCCCAACGAGACCGGCGTCGTCGACGAAACTCTCCGCAAGGTGAAGTGGGCGGCTGTCCCCGCAACGACCGTTTCACACGTCGAAACGCGCCTCCTCGCGCTCATACCGACGCTCGAGCGGCATTTTAATGTTACGCTCACCGGGTGCCAACCGCTGGATTTCTTAACCTACCAGGAAGGAGATTTCTACCAGGTACACATCGACAACGATAATAACGCACAACCCGATGTCAGGAAACGAAAGGTGTCCGTCGCCATCTTTCTGAACGGTCAAGCGCAGCAGGCGGCAGATGACACCTATTGTGGAGGATCTCTCACGTTCTATGGCCTCATCGATGATCCACGATGGCTGACCTACGGCTTTCCCCTCAACAGCGAACCAGGGCTGTTGATCGCGTTTCGATCGGAAACCCTGCACCAGGTCCTGCCCGTGACTCACGGCAAACGCTACAGCATTGTAAGCTGGCTGTTCTGACCTAGTTTCTAAGTCCGTGCCCTAAAAGCGGTCTCTTGTCAAACTTCCATTCCGCATACGGCCCATTGGCATCCACATAGTGCATGAACACCTGCGCTTGCCACACTCCTTCAAAGGGCATCCTCCAATGCCTGCGTTCGCATCCCTTGTACACCAGGGCATCGCCTACATCTAAATGACACGCAATGCCCTCGCCATCGGCTTTTTCAATGTAGATCGGCCAAATCTTCTCGAATTCACCACCGAGAGTCAGCGTCACGCTAAACTCACATGAAGGCCGATCCACATGAGCTTCCAGATCATTGCCCGTGTAATACAGTCTCGCATAGGAGTACGTCGGGTATAATTTGACTCCCAGAAGATCACAGAGAAAGCCGTGCGACGACGCCATCAAGGTCTCGAACGCGCAATCCCCATAGATAACATCTGAATCTGGGACCTGATGATCACCGGTCGTCAACCTGTTCATCTTCAATAACCAGAAATACTGAGCGAGAAAGTCGCACAGCTTGCGATCCAGAAAGTTTTTGACAATGACATACCCATTTTTTTGAAATTCGGCCTTCATCGAGGTCACGGGCGGCATCGTAGCACAGCGGGGAGCCGCTCACAATCAGCGCCGCGCCGTTGAAATGCCGAAAGATTTCGTTCTCTTCTTGACATTCCCGTTCGGGAGTGATAAATGGGCGCTTTCTCACCTCCACCAACATGCAGCCTTTGAATAAAATCGTCCAGAAAAGTGCGTCCACCGTCTCTCGTGGAATCGCCGACGAGATGATCTTGACCCCCATCCGACAGAAGCTGGTGGGAGGGACCCAAGCAAACCCGTGAGAAAGGCAGGTGATGGCATTGCCCGATAGGATCTATGCCAAGAATTCGAATTTCGTACACCGCGAGTTAGCGGGGGAATGCATTCTGGTCCCCATCCGACAGCAGTTGTCGGAGGTCAACAGCCTGTACGTCCTCAATGAGACGGGAGCCGCCCTGTGGCGCCGCATCGATGGGAAGCGCTCGGTCCAGGCCATCCTGACCGAACTCTCCAACGAATACGACGTCACCAGTGAACAGTTGGAAAAGGACCTCACCAAGCTGATCGAGGACCTCCTCAGCATCCGCGCCATTGAGGAAACCCCCGCATGATCATGGCGCACCGCTCAGAGCCTCTCACGCAGGAGTCAGAGCCCATGGCTGGATCAGGGAGCCTCACCCTCTGCGTGGTGGAAGATCATGACGAGGCCTATCATGCCTGGAAGAAGGCTGGCTTTGAGAACAGGATTCTGGTGCACTTTGATGCCCACATTGACTTCGCCTGGATCGCTCCCACGCCTGAAACGCTCCTTGAGCAATCGAGCCTTTCGGAGATGTTGGCCACGCTCCATCGGACCCCCTTCTGGAGACTCACCGAGAAAACCGAGGAAGAGCGAGTTCACCTGGGCAATTACATCCATCAGGCCATCCGGGCCAACATCGTTCGAGAATTCATCTGGGTGTATCCCGAAGACCGAAAGCAAGCGAAACAGAGGCGAGCGGTCCGATCCATTCTGGAGACTACTGCGGCTTTCGCGCCCGGGCTGTTTCGCCTGACCCGGGCCACGGATGCCGGTTATTTCGAGGGACAAATCTACGGTAGGCGCTTCCTTGCTCTCCCCTACTCCGCCTATCGGGCCTATGTGCCCCAGGAAGAGGCCCTCCTGGACATCGACCTGGACTTTTTCATCATCCAGTCCCTGTATTCTCGCCATTACCCCTACACCGACGTCCGAACTCCTTCCTTCTGGCTTTCGCCATCAGAATTCGTGGCAGACCTTCTCGCGAGCGGCCTGCGCTACGAGTTCGTCACGCTGGCCTATTCCGTCGAGGAAGGCTACACGCCGCTACGGCTCAAGTTCCTGGGCATCGAACTGGCTAAACGGCTTCTGCGCTCCCTCTCGGAGGAAGAGGAACTCCACTTCGAGGCTCTGAAAGATCTCTTCAGACCGAGTGCAAGTGGAGAGCCCGAGTCAACCCTCCGACGACTCGAAGAATGGATCAAGGTTCACCCAAACGATGCGGCACTCCGTTTTAATCTTGCCATGCTCCTGCTCGAACGGAACGATATCCCTCGGGCGGTCACTCAGTATCGGAAGGCGATCGAAGACGATCCCACGTACCGGACCCGGTACAACCACCCCGGCCCTGCGCTTCTCGAACTCGGGCTGCGTGGCGCAGCCCGCACTTCCTACGATCGCATGAAGCAGCTCGACCCACACAATCCTCACTACCGCCTGTTCGAGCTTGAGATGCTGATCGCGGAAAGAGACTGGGGGCAGGCGAGGCTCTTGGGAAAGGAACTCCTGAAAGACGGAGTAGATCATCCGGTGGTACGGACCGGTCTCGCCGAATCCTGTCTGCGCCTGCGCCGTTACCAGGAGGCATGGGATGCGCTCGGGCCTGAGCCTCCCGTGTCTGCCGCCACGAGTCGGTACGAGACTGGATACTTGTGGGTGAAAGCCCGCGTGGCAGAGAGGCTGGACCGTTGTGAGGATGCGCTGGCCTGCTACCACGGACTGATCCGTCACGGTGAGCACTCACCTGGCCTGCACCGGGCGCTTGCGAGAATCTACCTTCGCAAACGCAATTTCTTCAAGGCGCGCCGGCACCTTGCGAAAGCGATTCGTCTCGCGGTTCTCGCTCGGATGTCCCGTTGGTGGAGACGGAAAGCAACATGGGACTCACAGACCTCATAGTCCGCTCAGGGCCGAAGGCCTGCGAGCGGTACGCGCGCGCACCGCACGTCAAATGGCGGCTTCTTGAGGGACGCGCCGTCCTGATCGATGCAAACGAGGACCTATTCATGCACCTCAATGACGTGGGCTCCTGCATCTGGCTGGGGCTCGACGGAAAAAAATCTGTTGACCAACTCATCAGTGATTTGGATAATGCGTTCGCCGTGCCGTCGCGCCGCCTCAGAAAAGACGTCCTCAGGTTCCTGCGGAAACTGTCCCTGATGGAACTGATCGGGAAAGTGGAGTCTCCCTCCGTATGATTGAACGCAAGCCACTGCGCACGATTCCAGAACACTACCCGCTATCCTGCCAGTGGGAGATCACCTGCCGCTGCAACCTGCGCTGTGTGATGTGCTATACGGACTGCTTCAATCGGGCCGACAAGATCCGAACCGAATTGTCGACGGATGAAATCATCCGCATCATGGATGAGCTGGCGGAAGCCGGATGCATGGAACTCTGCCTGACCGGCGGCGAGCCCTTGGCCCGCAGGGATTTCCTGGACATTTACACCTATGCCAAGCAGAAGGGCTTCCTCGTGACCGTGTTCACCAATGGCACGCTGGTTACGGAGAGGATTGCCGATCATTGGGTCCACTACCCGCCCTCGATGATCGAGATCAGTTTCCATGGTCTGACCGAGCGGTCTTTTGAGCGGATTACCCAAGGTTCCGGATCCTATGCTCGCTGCCTGGAAGGGATTCGCCTCATCCTCGAGAGAAACCTTCCATTGACGGTCAAAACGTCCGGGATGACCGTGAATCGGGACGAGATCTTTGAGATTAAGGAGTATGTGGATCGGCTCGGTGCGCGATACCGAACCAAGGTCTGGTACAAGTTCGGCTCGGACATCCGCCCCAGATTGGATGGCTCAGAGCATGTCTATGAGTATCAGCTTCCAGAACGGGATGTGATCGCGATCGAGCAAGCCGATCCGCAGTTCCGCGCCGAGCGCTGCCGGCAAGATGCTCAGACAGAGGAAACGCTTCGGCAGGGAAAGTCACTGTGTGGAGGCGGCGGCCAATACAAGTTCCACATCGACGCGTACGGGCAGCTCCAGCTCTGCTCCGCCAACCGCCAGATGAGTTACGATCTGAGACGGGGCTCCTTCATCGAAGGCTTTTACCACGCCCTACCGAGCTTCCCCTGCAGGTGGAAGAGCGAAACTCCAGGACCGCTCATTCAACCGAGCGCAATCCATGCTTGAATCACGAACCATTCGGACCGTCGAATACAAAGACTTCAGCCTGAGACTCCACAGACGCTACTGGCAACGTGAGCGGGTAATCAAGGCGCAAATGGAGATCACCTATCGCTGCAATCTCCATTGCGTCCATTGTTATACCGACCCCTATAACAAGCGGGAGTTCTTTCCGCGAGAGCTGACTCTCACAGAAATCAAACGGATCATTGACGAGATGGCCGACCTGGAAATCCTGTTCCTGAATCTCACCGGCGGGGAAATCTTCGCCCACCCCAACTTCTTCGAGATCTATGACTACGCCTACCACAAGGGCTTTCTTCTCATGCTGTACACCAACGGCACGATCTTCACCCAGGCCATGATCGACAGGCTCAAGCACTCCCGGCCCTTCTCCATCGATGTCTCTTGCCATTCCGTCAACGAAGAGGCTTTCGACCGCTTCACGCAGGTCCCGGGGTCCTTCCGGCAGTTTCTGAAAGGGATGGAGCTGTTGAGATCGAGCGGTCTGCCCATCTGCTTTAAAACCAAGGCCATGAATTGGAACAAAGAGGAAATCCCCCAGATTCGGCGGTTCGTCGAATCCTTCGGCCAGCGGTTCGGCTTCACCACCTCCTTGTCACCAAGGTTGAACGGCGATCTCACCCCTCTCGACTACCGGCTCCCGCCCGAGGAGGTCAGGACCCTTGAAGACCGCGAGCGGTACTCGGTCGAGGATGGAGACTCATGCCAAGATGCGTTCGATTGGACATCCTCCCCGCCCGAACGGCTGTACCGCTGCGGCTGTGGGACCGATAGCATCCACGTCAGCGCCTGGGGAGAGCTCGGAACCTGTACGCATCAATATGAGCATCGCGCCTCTCTGCGGGACTATTCACTGAAGGACGCCATCGCCAAGGTGTTTGCGGAGGTCCGCGCCCGGCGGTACGCGACCGACTCTCCGTGCAAGACGTGCGAGGTTTACACCTTCTGTGACAAGACACCGAGCGATGCCCGCTGGCAAACCGGCGACCCAGAAGCGCCGATCCCGTACGACTGCGATGTCGCCGTGACTCGCGGGGAGCAAGTGTTCGGCCGAAAGCTCATTCATCCGTTAGCGACTATAAAAGAAAGGGAGGGTGACCCCCATGACTGACAAAAAACCTTACAGTGCGCCCCAGATCTTCGAGGTTGAGCTGAACCATGACCAAGCCATTTTATCCGTATGCAGCGCGGCCGCGACCAATATTGATGATACCGGCGGCAATGTGTGCGCGGGCGTTTGCCGGAAGTGCATGGGCAGCCCCCTCCCCCGCAGCGCCTCTCGGCCGTCATGAGCGCCGAATCTCAGCAATGAAGACTGATCTCCAGATCGGCCAATATAGGATTCGGCTTCATGAGCACGAGGACCACCCATGCTTCTTGTGGCCGATACTTCCGTTTGTCCCCTTTCTAGTGCAGTCCAACGGGCCGCCCGACCTGGATTTTAAGGTCACGGTGACGAAGCATCTGCCCGAGCTCCCTCGCGGGCGCTTGATCTTCGATTCCAGCCACGGGCTCTGGAAGCTGTATGAGGCGGAATCCGGCTTTCTCCTCGAATCGCCGGATACGGAGACCCTCCAACCCCAGATCCGCGCGCTCATCTCCCGGGATTTCTCTCGGAGCGAGGTCTGGGTCCGCCAGAATGAAGCGTTGTGGGAACAGGGCGCCGTATGGGAGCCCTTGAAGGTCATCAACCCGCTCGTGGAAGTCTGCCTTGCTACCAGGCTGGGCCGGGAGGGCGGCCTGATCCTCCACGCGGCGGGCGTCCTGACGGAGCGCGAGGGCTGGGTTTTCACCGGCGCCTCCGGGGCGGGCAAATCAACCTTGTCGGACTGTTTTGCCGCGAGAGGCGCGTGCGTCCTCAGCGACGAGCGACTCATCCTCCGAAAGATGGCGGGCGAATTTCTCCTCTACGGCACTCCTTGGCCGGGAACCGGCCGTCAGGCGAAGAACCAAGCGGGGCGGTTAACAGCGCTGCATTGCATCCGCCACGGAGAGGGCGCCCATGCCCTCCGCCGGCTTCCCGCCCGGGACGTCAGTCTGTTCGTACTGCAGCAAGGCTTCCTGCCGCATTGGGATCACGAAGCCATGAAGGGCACGCTCGCTTTCCTGGACGAGCTGATCGAGAAGATCGGGTGCTTTGAACTGGCCTTCGTGAAGAACCCGGATATCGTGGACTATCTCGAGGAGCAGCGCCTGGAACGCTCTCTCGTGCCGTCATGAAGCGCCTGTCGCCACACCGTTTTTTTACCTCCCTCGCGGCCAAGGCACGCGAGACGAGAATGCCCGAAACGGTGACGTTCGAGCTGACCTATGGATGCAATCTGCGGTGTGTCCATTGCTACAACCCCACGCACCGCGTCCTGCCTCAGGAACTGAGCACGGAAGAAGTCTTCTCCATTCTGGATCAATGCGCGGATGTGGGCGTCGTCACGCTCACTTTCACAGGAGGGGAACCGTTCGTCAGGCCCGATGTGTTCGCCATCTTCGAGCACGCGAAGCGATTAGGAATGCTCTTGGAGCTGATTTCGAACGCGACGCGCATCACACCCGAGATTGCCGATCGTTTACAGCAAGCGAACTTCCGCAGCCTCGCCATCTCTATCTACGGCGCGACAAAGGACACGTACGAACTTGTGACCGGCATGCCGGGATCCTTTGGACCGTTTATACGCGGGCTGGAGTGCCTTATATCCAGAAGACTACCGGTCATCGTTCGCATGCCGGTCATGACCGACAACGCTCATGAAGTCCAAGACGCCCGCACCCTCGTTGAAGGAATGGGAATCAGATTCCAATACTGCGTGGACATCCATCCCAAAACCAACGGGGACACCAGTCCCCTGTTGCACCGCCTCAGTCCAGCCGACAAGGTACGTATTGACCTGGCCATGCTGGGCCCTCGCGATCAGGCTGCGGCTGATGAGCCCTGCGCCAGGAACGGGGGCTTCATTGAGTGCGCATGCGGGCAGACGAAGTTTGCGATCACCCCCTACGGAGAAATGAACCTCTGCCAGGGCTTCCCCATGCCCAAATACGACCTCCGGAAGGGAACGGTCAAGGAGGGATGGGAAGTCCTCAAGCAGACGGTGGACGGGGCCAGGCCGAATGAACACTACGAATGCCCAACCTGCGATGTACGGGACCACTGCCGGCAGGGGCGGAACGATGCCTGGCTGGCGACCGGTGACATGAGCGTCTGCCTTCCGCATTACAAAGAGCTCGCAACCTTGGAGAAGAAGGCTTCTGAGCTAGATGTCCCTTCGCTATTTCGTCGGGTATAGTTTCATTCTTCTAAGTCGTCTTTTGAGGAAAGTCCTCGAGTCGACGTGGCGTGTTGTCTCACTCCCCGAACAATGTGCGCTCCTCATCTGGACCCCGAGAGAGATCGACCGGCATTCGAGGACCGACTGGAATAGCTGGCCAACGGTTCGGGACCATGTAAATTCTGATGATTGGCTCGATACCTGGGAACTGACCCTTGTTGAGCGGTATTTCGCGAACAAGGGAGAGCTCCTGGACTTGGCGTGCGGCGCAGGACGAGAGGCCCTGCTGCTGGCCAGGCGGGGATTGGCGGTGACGGCCTGTGATTGGAGCCCTCGAATGATCGCGGAGGCTCAACGTCGAGCTCGAGAGGCGAATCTGCCCATCCGGTTTGAGGTGGCGGATCTCTATGATCTCCCGTATCCGGAGGATGCGTTTGACTACCTGATGCTCACGAATATCGCCTATAGCTATGTCTTTCCGAGGTGGCGCCGGGTACGTTTTTTGAGGCAAGCCTATACAGTGTTAAAACCTGGTGGTGTGTTCATCACCTCATTTGCCCACGGCGCTCATGGATCCTCAGCCCCCCGAGGACTCTTACTTTGGATCTTGGGTGGACTAAGCCGATACGCCCCTTTTAATAAGGAATACGAGCCGGGTGACGGCTTTGCAGATACCTTCGTCCACTTCTTCCAGCAGCACGATTTAAAGCAGGAATTCGAGGAGGCGCAGTTCATCATTACTGACTGGCCGTGGAAGAGGGGTTACGCCGTGCTTACCAAGGGTTGAGACACTGAATCTGCTCAAGAGGCAAGGGATGAACCAGGGAGTGACCCAGCCGATCGCCAGCGACCAGCTCGGCTTGACGGACCTCTTGGAAATCAGCGACCTGCTCCTCCGCAGCCAAGCATTCCGCTTTCGAGTGGCCAGTTGGAGCATGTACCCCACGCTGCGCAAAGGGGACCGGGTCACAGTGGAACCTGTTTCTGCGACGAGCCTTCAGGTGGGGGAGGTCATTCTGTACCACAACTGTGGCAAACTGATCTGTCACCGTGTGGTCGCAGTCGACACAGCGGAGCCTGGGACACGGATCATCACGAAAGGTGACGCGGCGGTCGGATGCGATGCGCCCCTGCTGCCTGACCAGGTTCTAGGGCGGGTGGTAGGAGTGCGTCGAAGTTGGCACCTGCCAGCGAACCTGAGCAGGCGGATCGCCGCCTGGCTGGCGCAACTGACGCAGAGAGTCGCGCAGGGGCTCTTGGCACTGCAGGCTCTGCGATTTTACCGACGGATGATGCGAGCTCTACTGTCTCACAGCTTTGCCGCTTATCTTGGAATCCCAGAGGGAAGACGGTGGTTCCGCTATCATCAGATCGGCGGCCGCGGCATCCCTGACCTGCTGAAGGGACACCAATGTTTCCACCTCGTGGCCAAGCTCGCCAGAATCCGCGTGGGAAGCCTGCACATTGAGACCAGACCAGAGGGCTGCTGGGTCACAGCCCTCTATGTCAGGGTCCCGTATCGAGGCCTAGGCGTGGCTTCGCACCTCCTGGCGTGTGCTTGCCATCTCGCATCGCGGAATGGGTGCAGGAGGTTTCTGGCGGCCGTGGAGGCGGAGAACAGCCCGGCCCTTTCCCTCCTTGACAAGATGGCGTTTCGCTGCCTCACAGGCCCGAAACCTGATGGGACTACAGTCCTCTGTCGGGACCTTTCCGGATACGTGGCGGGACCAGGCGGCGTTCAAGGGAGTCTCTAGCAGTGCGCTGAACAGAAGAGCTGGGGAAAAGGCATGGGTGCGGCACGAGCCTTGTCCGAGTTAGCGAGTTCTTTTCACGGAGCAGACGTTCTCGTCCTTTGCTATCACCGAATCCGAAGCCGCGAGCGCTTTCATTCCCAGATGAAAGCGCTGGCCGACCACGAGTACTCCATCCTTACAATGGAGCAATTTACGGGGTGGCTAAGGGGCTCGAAGCCGATCCATTTGCCTGCTGCGTTGCTGACATTCGACGGCTGTTATGACGACCAGATTGAGAACGCTCTTCCGGTGCTGCAATCGTTCAGGTTTCCTGCGACATTTTTTCCGGTATCATGCGAGCTGTGCGACGAGGCCGGTGAGGAGTCTGTTGTGAGGCGTCATGCTCTCCGAGACCTCGCGAAACTCGGGTACACCATCGGCTGCCACAGCCATTCCCATCCGGACCTCACAGGCCTCTCGAAGACTGAGCTCCACCGTGAAGTGCACGGCTCAAAGCAGATTCTTGAAGAGGTCGTGGGCCAGCGGGTGACGGCGTTCTGCTATCCGTACGGCGCCTATGACGCCTGTGTCAGAAATGTTGTCCAAGCGGCAGGTTATGACATGGCATTCACGGTGGACCTCGGCGGTGTCCCCCGAAACGACGACCCCTATCTTCTGAAGCGGGTCCCTGTCCTCGGCGAACCAAGCGTCGGAGAATTTAGGGCGTATTTGTCCGGCACGCTTGGCGTGTCCGGTCCCCTCCTACTCTATTGGAAACTGCGGGAACGCCTGTTGGACTGGAGGGACCGGCGGGCCTCTCAGAAAACTCACTCCGGTACGAACGTCGCCACCATTGACCAATTGATCGCCGCCTATTCGCGCGTCAGCTCGGCCAATAATGCGAAGTTTCAAAAGCTCAAGGTCGTCCTTGCACGCATTCGCGACCAGGGCATCGATTGCATCTTACTCAAGGGCGCCGACCTGATCCCCCGGCTCTATGGAGTGCTCGGACTGAGACCGATGGTGGATGTGGACCTGCTCGTTCACGACAAGGATCTCCCAGCCATCGAGCGAATCCTCCGAGAACTCGGCTACAGAACTCAAATCGATGGTAATCCCGCATATGTCGATCCCGACAACACGCTGGCTTTGGATATCATCACAGAAGTGTGGTACGTCGACGATCAGAATGGTATCTGGCAACGCGCGGTCCAGAGGGACTTCGACGGAATTCCAGTCAAGGGGATGGAGGAGAGTGATCTCCTCGTGTACCTGACCGCCTACAATGTCGTTCACCGCGGGACTCTTTCAGAATCCTTCGCCCAGGACATCGCCTTACTGGTCGAAAAGGAGAACGTGGATTGGAAGTTCGTTCTAGACGAGACCTCCCGGTCCCCTCTCAAGATTCCGATCTATCATGGCCTTTCCTTCGTGGCGGCGAGATACGCCAGCGCCCCCATTCCGGATCGTGTCCTCATGAGCCTGGCTCCCGCGACCCTCAGGGAACGGATCTGGTACGGGATTCTCCAGAAGCTCGTGACGGACAAGCCCGTTGCCGAACTCGGTCATCTGCTCTTGTTTCTGACGCAGCCGGGGTTGAACAAATGGAGGTGGCTGAAAGATCGCCTGTTTCCTTCCGAGGCTTTTCTCGAATATCGATACGGCCACCGATCGAATACTCAACCTCTTCTGACACGTGTTTGCAGGCCATTCTCTCTGATCTACCAAGCCGTACGGCTCTTCGCTAGACTTGCACGGCTGCAGATCACAGGACGCCTCTGAATGAAAGTGTCGATCGTCGGACTCCTGCTGCTGTTCGTCGCGAGTCGTCTCCTGTACGTGGGGCTGATCGATCCAGGCTACCTAGTCGAGCAAACAATCGACGAACTGTACGTGGGCACCATTGCTCAAGAACTCGTCACGGGCCCTGCCATACCCTTCCTAGAGTACCGCACAAATAATTATATGCTAGGAACTTTGGTGATGGGGGGGCTTGCCTCCGGTGTCTTCCGGCTGGTCGGGCCGACCGTGTTCGCCCTGCAGCTCAGCGCGCTATTGGTGTTCACGCTCGTGCTGGTCTTCTGGTACTGGACCATCCAGCGCGTAGCCGACGAGCGGGTCGCAGGCTACTTCGGCTTCCTGTTCTGTTTCTCGCCGCCGCTATTGACCGCTTACTCCGTGCTTGCGCCCGGTGGCCATGGGGAATCTCTCCTGTTTTCTGCGCTGACGGTGTTGCTCTTCTTTAGGATGCTCTCCGATGAAGGGGGCACGCTGAGGGATCCCCTGCTCCTGGGACTCGTCGCCGGGATCGGGCTCTGGTTCGACTACATCTACGGGCTCACCCTCCTGGCCCTGCTAGGGGTTTGGCTCTGGCACGACACAGGCATGCTTTGGCGAACGCGCTTCGCATGTTTCGCTCTGGGCTTTCTCGTGGGCTTTGCCCCCTGGATCGTCATCAATGTGCAGACTCACTTTGCCGGGCTCTTGATCCATGGAAAGAATGTGTGGGCACACTTCGGACTCGCACCTCTGTGGGAGGGCTTGGCCCATCCCCGGAAGCTCGCCCTGTATGAATTTTTCGCCGATATTGCGTCCGATGATCCCCGGGATCTGCCCCGGCGGGCCGTGAACCTGCTCTACTCACTCCTGTATCTGGGCCCCATCCTCACCGCTGGCGCGTTGCGTTTGAAGACGGAGCGGTTCGACTCACCCGCTGCTAACCCAACCCGACTCACGCTCGTGAGGTTTGCCATCCTGTATGTCGTCCTCTTCGCCCTGGCTGTGCAATTCAGCGATTTCAAAGCCGCGAGGTACCACCTACCGGCCTATCCCTTCCTGTTCTTTCTAACAGCCTACTCGCTGGCACGCTGCCAGGAGGCTTTCCCGAATGTCCAGAAGAAGATCCAAGCCGTCTACCTCGCCAGCGTGATCCTGTTGGGACTGGGAACGCATGCGCCCCTGTTCTCCCTGGACCGGCCAGGCTATGTCCTTTTTGCCAAGGGATATTCCTACGCCATCCTGCCCTGGAACTATTGGAAAACCCACGCACCGGCAAGCTCGGACGATCGCGAGGTCCTCCTAGAACTGGTGCGGCGCCCCCTCCTCTCCGATATTCTCCCCAAACTGTCTGGCGACGATCGGCGGGACTTGTCCCGCGGGCTCGCGCTGCTGCTCGCCGAGGCCACCCCCTTGAACGGACCGGCCGAGGACTTCGCCCGGATCGAGCGGTTGCTGCCTCCCGGTTTCGACCGGTATTTCTACTATTGGATAGGTGCCAAGGCCATGAGCCCGCATACCAAGGAGCTGGCCAAGGCAGTCGCGGACGTGGAGTTTTTACGTCTCCGCTCGGCCGCGGCGCATCACCTAGCCTTAGTCAGCATCTACCGGTCTTGGCCCGAACAATTTGCTTTCCAGGACGCGAGCTCTGAAGCCCTCGTCAACCACCCAGGAGCGGTGGATCCGAAGTTGTCCCCGCATTACTGGCGAGCCGTCGGCCATCAGGCTGGCCACTTCTGGTACAACACCGAGCATTCCCTGAGCCTTCTCAACGCCCATCTGCACGCGTTCTTACCAAAGCTCAGTCCTTCGGTGCAGAGATATGTCCTCCAAGGCGTCGGGACAATGCTGTTTCATCACTGGACCATGATGCCTTTCCCCCCTGCCGAGATCGAACAATCCCTCCAGGCCTATCAGCAAGGGCTCTTGGAAGGCTGGGGGATGGCACTGCGCGATCTTGACTACCTTCCTCTATTTCCGTGGCAAGGCTCTGAGAGTCTCTATTGGATGGCCTCGACGAAGGGCCTCTCAGCCAGGAGCCTCATCTTCATTCAGCAGGGGCAAGCGCAACTTGATGCGCTCTTCCAGGAACCGGCCGCGAGCGCGCTAAAGCCACCGCGCCATGCTCCGTAGCCCAAGGAAAGATACGCTATCCATGACAAGTATGTCTGAAGCCTTAGCCGTCGCCTCACACCACCATAATATGGGCGAAGCGTATCGAACAGCAGGCAAGCTGGAAGACGCGATCGCGTGCTATCGCCAGGCGCTGGCCCTCAAGCCGGACTACGCCGAAGCCCACACCAATCTAGGCATCGCACTCTGGGACCAGGGTAAGGTTGCCGAGGCGATCGCGTGCTATTGCCAGGCGCTGGCCCTCAAGCCGAACTTGGTCGAGGCCCATCACAACCTTGGCAATGCCCTTTATGCGCAATTTCTGCTGGAGGAGGCGGCTGCCTGCTACCACCAGGCGCTGGCCCTCAAGCCCGACTACGTCGAGGCCCATTACAATTTAGGTAATGCGCTCTTGGACCAGGGCAAGCTCGCCGGGGCAATCGCCTGCTTTCGTCAGGCGCTGGCCCTCAAGCCCAATTATGTCGATGCCCACTTAAGCCTTGGACTTGCCTTCTTAAGCGCTGGCGACCTTTCGAGCGGCTTCACGGAATGCGAGTGGCGCTGGAGGGTGAAGCAATTTCAACGAGAGTGTGCTGGCCTCATCCTGCCGGAGCCCTTCTGGGATGGCTCCGACCTTAACGGAAGAACGATTCTCCTCTACGCTGAGCAAGGCTTCGGCACCACCATCCAATTCATCCGGTACGCGCCGGTCGTTGCCAGGAGAGGGGGACGCGTCATTGTGGCCTGTCAACCAGAGCTCGTTCGGCTGCTAGCCTCAGCGTCAGGCATCACACGCGTTGTGAGTGAAAGGGCGCCATTGCCGGACTTTGACGTACACGCCCCGTTGGTGAGCCTCCCCCGGATCATCGGGACTACCCTGGGGACGATTCCCGCTCAGTGCCCCTATCTCAGCCCACCACAGTCGAGCTCGATGAAAGTAAATGTGACACCCGATGGCAAGCTGAAGGTAGGCATCGTATGGGCAGGCTCGCCGATCCACAGAAATGATCGGAATCGGTCGTGTCCCCTGTCTTATTTCCTAGAGCTTGCCGAGCTTCCTGGTGTTGCCGTGTATAGTCTTCAGAAACAGCCCATGGCGGCAGGCCTGGGTGAAGTCATTCCCGGAATGCCGGTCCATAACCTCAGCGGCCAGATTGGCGATTGGGCCGACACGGCAGCCGCCATCTGCCAACTTGACCTTGTTGTCACTGTCGATACAGGCGTCGCACACCTCGCCGGGGCGTTGGGCCGGCCCGTCTGGGTACTGTTACCTCATGTGGGCGCGGACTGGCGCTGGATGAGTGGACGTGAAGACAGTCCATGGTATCCGAGCATGCGGCTATTTCGCCAGAAGTCTCGGGGGGACTGGCCTGCGGTGTTCGCGAGAGTTTCCGCCGAATTGCAGACCTTGAGTAGGTGATGACATCAGGCGATGCCGGAGCTGCGCACGGCAAGATGCCTTCCCAGCGCCCTCCCACGATAAACTGGTCGCTCGCAGGATTCCTGCTGCTGTTTGTCGCGAGTCGTCTCCTGTACGTGGTGCTGATCGATCCAGGCCACATGGTTTACTACGGAGCCCAGGAACTGTACCGGGGTCCCATCGCACAGGACCTTGTCACGGGCCTTAAAATGCCCTTCACCGAGTCCCTCGCGGACAACTATTCGGGAGGCTCGTTAGTGATCAAGGCCCTCACCGCACAGTTCTTCCTCCTGTTCGGGCCGTCCCTGTTCGCCCTGATCCTCGCTCCGCTCTTGGTGTTCACGCTCGCGCTGGTCTTCTGGTACTGGACCATCGAGCGCGTGGCCGGCGAGCGGGTGGCGGGCTCCTTCGCCCTCCTGTTCTGCTTCTCGCCTCCACTGTTCACTGACTACTCCGTGACCGCCATGGGGTTTCATTCGGAGTCGATCGTGTTTTCTGCGCTGACGGTGTTCCTCCTCTTCAGGATGCTCTCCGGCGTGACAGGCACGCGGATGCTCCCTGCGCTCCTGGGGCTCACTGCGGGGTTCGGGCTCTGGTTCACTTATATCTATGGGCTCACCCTCCTCACTCTGCTGGGGTTTTGGGTCTGGCATGACAAGGGGAGGCTTGGGTGGCCGCGCGTGCTGGGGTTCGCCATGGGCTTTCTCGTGGGCTTATCACCCTGGATCCTCATCAATGCCCAGACTCACATTGCCGGGTTTGTAATCCATATGAAGGGCATTGGAGAACACTTCGGCCTTGCCTATCTGTGGGACGGCTTGGCCCATCCCCAGAAGCTCGCCCTCTATGAATTCTTCGCCGATATTGCATCCGATGACCCCCGGGATCTGCCCCGGCGGGCCGTGAACCTGCTCTACTCACTCCTCTTTCTGGGCCCCATCCTGACTGCTGGCGTGTTGCGTTTGAAGATGTGGTGCTCCCACCCGGCCGGAGCTAGTTATTGCAGGATGGGGCCCCGCGTCTCCACCCACAAAGCGGGTACCCGGCCCTCCCGTACCCACCCGACCCAACCCACGCTTGTCGGGTTTTGCATCCTATACCTCGTTGTGTGCGCCCTAGCTGTGCAAGTCAGCGACTTCAGGGCCACGAGGTACCACGTACCGGCCTATCCCTTCCTGTTCTTTCTCACGGCCTATTCACTGGCGCGCTGTCAGGATGAGTTTCCGAATTTCCAGAAGAAGATCCAGATCATCTTCCTCGCCAGCGTAGTTGTGTTAGGGGTGGGGACGCACGCGTCCCTGTTGTCCATGGACCGGCTTGGCTATGCCCTCTCCGCTCACGATGATGCCATCAGGTGACGCCAAACCTGCGCTCCGGCGATTTCTTCTGCTGTTAGTCGCGAGCCGTCTCCTGTACCTGCTGCTGATTCATCCAAGCAATGTGACCCCCCACCTATACGACGAACTGTACGAGGGTACCATGGCTCAAGAACTCGTCACAGGCCTCAAAATGCCGTTCACCGAGTACCGCACAAGTAACTACATGTTAGGAACTCTGGTGGTGGGGGCCCTCGCCTCTGGCTTCTTCCTGCTGTTCGGGCCGACCCTGCTCGCCCTGAAGCTTGCTCCGCTCTTGGTATTCACGCTCGCGCTGGTCTTCTGGTATTGGACCATCCAGCAATATGCCGGCGAGCGGATGGCACGGTATTTCGCCCTCCTGTTCTGCGTCTCACCCCCGCTGTTGACCGCCTTCTCCGTGACTGCGCTCGGTTCTCATGGGGAATCACTCCTCTTTTCTGCGTTGACGGTGTTCCTCCTCTTCAGAGTGCTCTCCGATAAGACAGGCTCGCCGGCATTGCCTGTGCTCCTGGGACTCGTCGCGGGTATCGGGCTCTGGTTCTGTTACACCTACGGGCTCACCCTCCTGACCCTGCTGGGGTTTTGGGTCTGGCATGACAAGGGGAGGTTGCGGCTACCGCCCGTACTGTGGTTTGCCCTGGGCTTTCTTGTAGGTTTCTCCCCCTGGATCGTCTTCAATCTGCAGACTCACTTTGCCGGGCTCGTGGTCTATGACAAGAACGTGTGGGAGCACTTCGGCCTCGCAAATCTGTGGGACGGCTTGGCCCATCCCCTGGAACTCGCTCCACTTGCATTCCTCCACACGATTGCGTCCAACGATTACTGGGACCTGTACCGACGGGCGGTGAACCGGCTTTACTCACTTCTGTATCTAGGCCCCATGGTGACCGCGGGCGTGTTGCGTTTGAAGACGGGGCGCTCCGACCAGACCGGAGCTCACCCGACCCAACCCACGCTTGTCGGATTTAGCATCTTGTACCTCGTCGTATTTACCCTGGCCGTACAATTCAGCGATTTCAAGTCTGCCTACTACCACCTGCCGGCCTATCCCTTCCTGTTCTTTCTCACAGCCTATTCGCTGGCGCGCTGTCAGGAGGCATTCCCTAATATCCAGAGGCAGATCCTGACCGTCCTCATCGCAAGCATGGTCCTGCTAGGACTTGGGGCGCACGCACCTCTGTTGTCTCTGGACCAGCCTGGCTATATCCTCTCCGCCAAGGGCTACACCTACGCCATCCTGCCACGGATCTATTGGCGTACTCACGCGCCGGCAGGCTCGAGCGATCGCGAGTTGCTCCTAGAATTGGTGCAGCGCCGCCTCCTCTCCTCTATCCTCCCTAAACTGTCGTCAGAGGATCAGCGAGAGCTGTCCCGCGGGATCGCGCTGTTGCTGGCGGGCAAGATCCTGTTGAACGGACAGGCCGAGGACTTCTCCCGTATCGAGCGGTTGGTTCCCCCAGGGTCCGACAGATATTTCTATTATGAGGTGGGAGCAAGGGCCATGGACCAGCATTCCAACGAGTTGCCCAAGGCGATCGCGACGGTGGAGTTTCTACGTCATCGGTCAGCCACGGCGTATCGCCTGGCCCTTATCGGGATCTATCGAGGTTGGCCCTGGTTTGCGGCCGTCGACAGCAGCCTTGAATCGCTCGCAGACGCACCGGCATCGCTGACCCCGGAGTTGCAGCCGCATTACTGGCGCGCCCTAGGCCTTTTGGCGGGCCGGTCCTGGTACGACACCGACCAATCCGTGAGCCTTCTCAACGCCCGCCTGCAAGCGTTCGTGCCGCGGCTCGATCCTCCGGTGCAACGCTATTTCCTCCAAGGCGTCGGGGAAGTCCTCTTTACCCGCCTCATCGCGTATAGTCCTTGGGTCCCGGCTACCGAGCTAGAGCGTTTTCCCCCCGCCTATCAGGGGGGCATCTTGGAAGGCTGGGGGATGGCCCTGGGCGAAGTCAGGGCCTTTTCCCTATATCCCTGGAAAGTCGAGGATAGTCCATATTGGATGGCAGCGACGAAAGGCCTCTCAACAAGGAGCCTATCCTACGTTCAGCAGGGGAAAGCAGAGTTTGAGGCGCTCTTCGAGGGACCGGCCGCGCGCGCGCTGGAGCCCCCTCCACGTCAATGATGATGTCGTCAGGCAATACCCGCGCTGCGCTTGGCGGATTCCTGCTGCTGTTTGTGGCAAGCCGTCTCCTGTACCTGGTGCTGATTCATCCAAGCTATCTGTCCCCCCAACTAGACGACGAACTGCGCGTGGGTACCATGGCTCACGAACTCGTCACAGGCCCCACACTACCCTTCACCGAGTACCGCGGATCTAACTGGATGTTAGGAACTTTGGTGATGGGGGCCCTCGCCTCCGGCTTCTTCCTGCTGTTCGGGCCGACCCTGTTCGCCCTGAAGCTCGCGCCGCTCTTACTCTTCACGTTTGCGCTGGCCTTCTGGTATTGGACCATCCGGCGCGCGGCCGGCGAGCGCGTGGCAGGGTACTTCGCCCTCCTGTTCTGTTTCTCGCCGCCGCTGTTGACCGCCTACTCCGTGGCTGCGCCCGGTGGGCATGGGGAATCTCTCCTGTTCTCGGCACTGACCGTGTTTCTCCTCTTCAGAATGCTCTCCGATGAGAAGGGCTCGCCAGCTTTCCCTGCGCTCCTGGGCCTCACGGCGGGGGTCGGGCTCTGGTTCGACTATATCTACGGGCTCACCCTCCTGGCCACGCTAGGGTTTTGGCTCTGGCGCGACAAGGGGAGGTTTTGGCGACCGCGCGTGCTGTGGTTCGCGCTGGGCTTTGTCGTGAGCTTTTCCCCCTGGATCCTCTTCAATATGCAGACTGACTTCGCCGGGCTCGTGATCCATGACAAGACCGTCCGGGAGCACTTCAGACTTGCCTATCTGTGGGACGGCTTGGCCCATCCCGGGAGGCTCGCCCCGGTTGAATTCCTCCGCACGATTGCGTTTGATGATGATTGGACCTTGTACCGGCGGGCTGTGAACCTGCTCTACTCCCTCCTGTATCTTGTGCCCATCGTGACGGCGGGAATCTTGCATCTGAAGACTGTCCAGTCCGAACCGACTGGACCTAGCCCGACCGAACCCACGCTCGTCGGATTTGGGATTCTGTACCTCGTCGTGTTCGCCCTGGCCGTGCAACTCGGCGATTTCAGGGACGTTAAGTACCACGTTCCGGCCTATCCCTTCCTGTTCTTGTGCGTCACCCACTCGCTGGCGCGCTGTCAGGACCTGCTCCCGCGTGCCCAGCGGCAGATCCAGACCGTCTTCCTGGCCAGCGTGGTCGTGTTAGGACTGGGAGCGCACGCGCCTCTGTTCTCCTTAGACCGGCCGGGCTATGCCCTCTCCGCCAAGGGCTATTCCTACTCCCTCCTGCCAGGGCGCTATTGGGGCAATCACGCACTGGCTGGGCAGGGCGATCGCGAGTTCCTCCTCGAAGTGGTGCAGCGGCCCTTCCTCTCCGATATTCTGCCCAAACTGTCTGCTGACGATCAGCAGGAGCTGTCCCGTGCGCTTGCGCAAATGCTCGCCACATCGGTCCCGTTGAACGGACATGCGGAGGACTTCGCCCGGATCGGGCGGTTGGTCCCGCCCGGGTTCGATACATATTTCTATTATCAGGTGGGCGTGAAGGCCGTGGTCCGGCATCGCAGCGAGTTGCCCAAGGCGGTGGCAGCGGTGGAGTTTGTCCGTCACCGCTCGGCCACGGCGCATCACCTCGCCTTGGTCGGCATCTACCGCTCTTGGCCCAACCTTGCTTCCCTCGACGTGAGCCCTGAAGCGCTCGCCAACGCACCGGCCGACGTGACTCCCGAAGTGTTCCCGCATTACTGGCGCGCCGTTGGCCATCTGGCGGGCCGGTACTGGTACGAGAGGGATCAATCCCTGAGCCGTCTCAACGCCCACCTGCAAGTATTCGTGCCACGGCTCGATCCGTCGGTGCAGCGATTTGTCCTCCAAGGCATCGGGCAAGCCCTGTTTGCTACTCTCAGTGCGGATGATTGGGTCCTGGCTGCCGAGCTGGAGCGCTTCCCCCACGCCTATCAGGAAGCCCTCTTGGAAGGCTGGGGGATGGCACTGGGTGAAGACGCGCTCTTTCCCCAATATCCCTGGGAGGGTCATGAGAGACTATTGTGGAGGGCAGCGACGAAGGGCTTCTCAGCGAGGAGCCTCGCATCCATTCGCCGGGGGAAAGCGCAGTTTGAGGCGCTCTTCGAGGGCCCGGCCCCGCGCGCGCTGGAGCGACCGGTAAGTCAATGATGATGCTTTCAGGCGATGCCACAGCGGGTACTGGAGGGCCGGGTACCCGCTTTGCGGGTGGAGACGCAGGGCCTCCGCCCGCGATAACCGGGTCGCTGAGCGGATTCCTGCTCCTGTTCGTCGCGAGCCGGCTCCTGTACCTCGTGCTGATCGATCCAAGCTACCTACTCACCTTTCTAGACGACGAACTGTATGTGGGCACCATGGCTCACGAACTCGTCACAGGTCCCACACTGCCCTTCACCGAGTACCGCGTATCAAACTACATGTTAGGAACTTTGGTCATGGGGACCCTCGCCGCCGGCTTCTTCCTGCTGTTCGGGCCGACCATCTTCGCTCTGAAGCTCGCCGCGCTCTTGGTATTCACGCTCGCGCTGGCCATCTGGTACCAGACCATCCGGCTCGCGGCCGGCGCGCGGGTGGCAGGGTACTTCGCCCTCCTGTTCTGTCTCTCGCCCCCGGTGTTGACCGCGTACTCCACAGCCACGCCCAACTGTCATGGGGAATCTCTGCTGTTCTCTGCGCTGACCGTGTTTCTCCTCTTCAGAATGCTCTCCGATGAGAGGGGCTCGCTGGTGTATCCCGTGCTCCTGGGCCTCACGGCGGGGGTTGGGCTCTGGTTCGCCTATATCTTCGGGCTCACCCTCCTGGCCCTGCTTGGATTTTGGGTCTGGTACGACAAGGGGATATTCCGACTACCGCACGTGCTGTCGTTTGCCACGGGCTTTCTCATGGGCTTTGCCCCCTGGATCCTCTTCAATATGCAGACCCACTTTACCGGGCTCGTGATCTATGACAAGACCGTGTGGGGGCACTTTGGACTCGCCCAACTGTGGGACGGCTTGGCCCATCCCCAGAGACTCGCCCCCGTTGAATTCCTCCGCACGATTGCATTCGATCATGATTGGGGCCTGTACCGGCGGGCCGTGAGCATGCTCTACTCCCTCCTGTATCTTGTCCCCATCCTGACTCTTGGGGTCCTACAGCTGAAGGCGGGGCGATCCTTACCGACCAGACCCCGTCCGACCCACCCCATGCTCGTCGGGTTTAGCCTCCTGTACCTCGTCGTGTTCGCCCTGGCCGTGCAATTCAGCGATTTCAGGTCCGCCCACTATCACGTGCCGGCCTATCCATTCCTGTTCTTTCTCACAGCCTATTCGCTCGCCCGCTGTCAGGAGGCGTTCCCGAATGTCCAGCGGCAGATCCAGGCCGCCTTTCTCGCGAGCGTAGTCATTCTAGGACTAGGGACGCACATACCCTTGTTCTCCCTGGACCGGCCGGGCTATGCCCTCTTCGCCAAGGGCTATTCCTACGCCGTCCTGCCACATTACTATTTGGCCAATCACGCACCGCCGGGCTCGGGTCGGGGCGATCGCAAGGTCCTCCTCGAAGTGGTGCAGCGGCCCTTCCTCTCCGATATTCTCCCCAAACTATCTGGCAACGATCAGCGGGACTTTTCCCGTGCAGTCGCTCTGCTCCTCGCCAAGGCGACCCCGTTGAACGGACAGGCCGAGGACTTCGCCCGGATCGAGCGGTTGGTTCCTCCCAGTTTCGAGAAGCACTTCTACTATCGATTGGGAAGGACGGCCGTGCGCTGGCATCGCAGCGAGTTGCCCAAGGCGGTCGCGGCGGTGGAGTTTCTCCGTCACCGCTCGGCCGAAGCGCATCACCTGGCCCTCATCGGGATCTATCGAGCTTGGCCCTGGTTTGCAGCCGTGGACAGCAGCCCCGAATTACTCGCCCTCGAACCAGCCGCCATGGCTCTGCAGTTGCAGGCGCATTACTGGCGCGCCGTTGGCATTTTGGCGGGCCGGTCCTGGTATGAGAAGGATGACTCACTGAGCCATCTTAACGCCCAGCTGCAAGCGTTCGTGCCACGGCTCGATCCGTCGGTGCAGCGATATGTCCTCCAAGGCGTCGGGCAGGTCCTGTTTTATTCTCTCAGTTTTGATAATTCGGTCCTGGCTGCCGAGCTGGAGCGCTTCCCCCCCGCCTATCAGGAGGGCCTCCTGGAAGGCTGGGGAATGGCCCTGGGTGAAGCCGGAGTCTTCTCCCTATATCCCTGGAAAGGCAAGGATAGCCCCGTCTGGATGGTATCGACGAAGGGTTTCTCAACAAGGAGCCTTGTGTCCATTCAGCAGGGGAAAGCGCAATTTGAGGCGCTCTTCGAGGGACCAGCCTCAAAGTCGCTGGTGCCCTCTCCACGTCCATGATGATGCCGTCAGGCAATACCCGCGCTGCGCTCGGCGGATTCCTGCTGCTGTTCGTCGCGAGTCGTCTCCTGTACCTGGTGCTGATCGACCCAGCCCGTCTGGTCGTCTGGGGAGGCGAAGAACTGTACCGAGGCACCATCGCGCAAGAACTCGTCACGGGGGTCAAAATGCCCTTCATCGAGTACCGGGCGGATAACTATTCGGGCGGCTCGTTGGTGATCGGGGCCCTCGCCGCGGGCTTCTTCCTGCTGTTCGGGCCGACCCTGTTCGCCCTGAAGCTGGCACCGCTCTTGGTGTTCACCCTCGCGCTGGTCTTCTGGTACTGGACCATCGAGCGCGTGGCCGGCGAGCGGGTGGCAGGCTACTTCGCCCTCCTGTTTTGTTTCTCGCCGCCCCTGTTCACTGACTACTCCGTGACCGCCATGGGGTTTCATTCGGAATCGATCGTGTTTTCTGCGCTGACGGTGTTCCTCCTCTTCAGAATGCTCTCCGATAAGACAGGCTCGCCGGCATTGCCTGTGCTCCTGGGACTCGTCGCGGGTATCGGGCTCTGGTTCTGTTACACCTACGGGCTCACCCTCCTGACCCTGCTGGGGTTTTGGGTCTGGCATGACAAGGGGAGGTTGCGGTTACCGCGCGTACTGTGGTTTGCCCTGGGCTTTCTTGTAGGTTTCTCCCCCTGGATCGTCCTCAATGTGCAGACTCACTTTGCCGGGTTCGTGGTCCAGGGCAAGAATGTTTGGGAGCACTTCGGTCTCGCCTACCTGTGGGACGGGTTGGCCCACCCCCGGAAGCTCGCCCCGTATGAATTCTTCGCCGATATTGCAATCGATGATCCACGGGATCTGCCCCGGCGGGTCGTGAACCTCCTCTACTCACTCCTGTATCTGGGGCCCATCCTGACCGTCGGAGTCTTGCATCTGAAGAGGGGACGCTTCGAACCGAGTGGACCTGGACCCACCCGACCCACGCTCGTCAGCTTTGCCATCCTGTACCTCGTCGTGCTTACCCTGGCCGTGCAATTCAGCGCTTTCAGGGACCCCAGGTACAATGTCCCCGCCTATCCTTTCATGTTCTTTCTCACGGCCTATTCGCTGGCGCGCTGTCAGGACGCATTTCCGCTTGTCCAACGGAAGATCCAGACTGCCTTTGTCGCCAGCGTGGTTGTGTTAGGACTGGCGACGCATGCTCCACTGTTGACCCTGGACCGGCCAGGCTATGTCCTCTCCGCCAAAGGATATTCGTACGCTCTCCTGCCATGGACCTATTGGGACACTCACGCACCCACAGGCAAGAAGGATCACACTTTTATCCAGCAGATGGTGCAGCAACCCCTGCTCTCCGACATCCTCCCCAAGCTGTCATCCGACGATCAGCAGGAGCTCTCCCGTGTGATCGCTAGGATGCTCGCCAGGGCGGTCCCATTGAACGCACAGGCTGAGGACGTCGCCAGGATCGAGCGGTTGGTTCCTCCCGGATTCGACAACCATTTCTTCTACAAGTTGGGAGGCCTGGCTATGGCTCGACACCCAAACGAGTTGCCCAAGGCGGTCGCGGCAGTGGAGTTTTTGCGACACCACTCGGCCACGGCGCACCAGCTGGCCCTCATTGGGGTCTATCGAGCGTGGCCGGGGTTTGCGGCCGTGGACAGCAGCCTTGACGCACTCGCGGCCGTATCGGCACCCGTGGCCTCGGAGCTGCAGCCGCATTACTGGCGAGCCCTCGGCTACTCGGCGGGCCGCTCTTGGTACGACACCGAGCCCCGCTCCCTGAGCCTTCTCAACGCCCACCTGCAAGCATTCGTCCCGAGGGTCGATCCTTCGGTACAGCGATATTTCCTCCAAGGTGTTGGGCAAGGCCTGTTCACTTTCCCATATCCATTCGATACTAATAGGGTCGCGCCAGCCGAGTTGGAGCGCTTCCCGCAAGCCTATCAAGAGGGCCTCTTGGAAGGCTGGGGGATGGCACTGGGCGAAGACAAGGTCTTTTCCTTGTATCCATGGAAAGGCGAGGATAGTCCTGTTTGGAGGGCAGCGAGGAAGGGGTTCTCAGCGAGAAGCCTTGTGTCCGTTCAGCATGGGATGGCGCAATTTGAGACTCTCTTTGAGGGACCGGCCTCAAGCGCGCCGGAGCCGCCTCGAAGCCGATGATGATGCCTTTCTGCGAGAACTTCTTAGCTGCATCAGTGTGACGTGACATGACTCTGGATCGCATGCGTTTCTTGGATCGAGTAGTCGGTTCGGCAGTGTGCCTCGTTCTCTCGATGGTGCATAGACTGGTGTCACTGGTGAGGCCGACACGGGCTCCGGTATCACCGCGTCACATCCTGATCATTGAAATCTCGGAGATCGGGTGCCTGGTCCTCGCCTATCCGATGCTGGAAGCCTTGAGGCGTCGGTATCCGGAAGCGATCCTCTACTTCTTGATGTTTGAAAAAATCCGAGGTGGTGCCGATGTACTGAATCTTGCGCCGCGAGAGCGCCAAATCCTCTTGCGTGACCGCAACCTCGGTGTGTTCCTGGCGGATGCTGTGCGGGCCGTCTGGCAACTTCGCCGGTGCAGGATCGACACCGTCTTGGATCTGGAGTTATTTTCTCGCGTCAGTGCGGTTCTGAGCTATCTCAGTGGTGCCTCGAACCGCGTCGGATTCCATCGGTACCACATGGAGGGCCTGTACCGGGGGAGTTTTCTGACGCGCAAAGTGCCGTACAATCCCTACCTCCATATCGCGAAGAACTATATGGCGCTGCTGGATGCGCTTGAGGATTCAGCATCGGGAACGCCGCCTGTGAAGAAAGACTACGGCGCAATTCAACTGGGCCTGCCACAGATACGAAACTCGAAAGAAGAGGATCTGGCGATCGGGGCAAAGTTGAAGCAAGCTTGCTCCGCGCTGGCGGCAAGCAGCCGGATTGTCCTCTTGAATCCGGGCGGCGGGGAACTTCCGATCAGGGCTTGGCCCTTGGCCAACTATGTCCAACTGGCGGAAATGCTGCTGGAGACGCCTGATCTCGCCGTCGGTGTTGTGGGACTGGCTGGCGATCGCGTGTGGTACGAGCGGATGGCGGACACGATTCGGTCGCCGCGCTTCTTCAACTTGGCAGGGCTGACGGTGACGGTCAGGGAAATTGTTCAAGTCTTCAACCAGTGCGATGTTCTGGTCACGTCAGATGGCGGCCTGGCACATTTTGCCGGTCTCTCGTCCATCCACTGTGTCGTGTTCTTCGGTCCGGAGACGCCGGTCCTCTACGGACCGCTGACCTCCAATTACACGTGTCTCTACGCGGGAATAAGCTGTAGCCCTTGCCTCAGCGCCTATAATGCGCGCAAAAGTCCTTGTGACGGGGACAACGTGTGCGTGAAGCTCTTCACCCCTGGCCATGTCAAAGGGCTGGTTATGGAGGCATTAAAGTCGCGCATGACCGTGAAGGGGAAGGCGCAATTTGAGGCGCTCTTCGAGGGCCCGGCCGCGAGCGCGCTGGAACCCCCGCGCCAGGCTCAGTAATAAGAGGCACGCATGAGCCGCGTCGGCATTTTTATCCTGGCGTATGAGGTGGCGCCCACGCTCATCGCTGCGTACGAACGTATCCCTGCCCAACTCAGAAAGGAAGCCGCCGAGATCTATATTCTCGACGACGCCAGCAACGACAACACCTTCTCGGCCGGGATGGGATACAAACTCCTGCACAATATCCCGAATCTCAACGTGTACCGGAATCCTCGGAACCTCGGCTATGGCGGCAACCAGAAGAAAGGCATGCGTCACGCTATCGAGAAAGGGTATGACCTTGTCGTGGTCCTCCATGGAGACGTTCAGTATGCGCCTGAGCGCATCCCGGACCTGATTCAACCGATCTTGGAAGGTCAGGCCGACATGGTGTTCGGCTCACGCATGACCGGTCACCCGCTGCAAGGCGGCATGCCGCTGTACAAGTTCGTGGCGAACAAGGTCCTCACCGCCCTCGAAAACCTGGTGCTAAGCATGCAGCTCTCCGAGTACCACTCCGGCTTTCGGGCCTATTCCTGCGAAGCTTTGCAACAGGTGCTTTTTGAACAGTGCACGGATCACTTTTATTTTGACACGCAAATCCTGATCCAGTTTAAGGAAAAGGGACTCCGGATACGGGAAGTCCCGATCCCGACCCATTACGGCCCGGAATCCCAGCAGATGGGATTTGGGACCGGCGTGCGCTACGGCCTGGGCATCCTTGTCA
>Ga0209237_1000270_pt1 | contig 28094 bp, 27 predicted proteins | sample GraSoi013_1_40cm_2_FD_185820 | JGI IMG/M metagenome (GOLD analysis project Ga0209237, IMG submission 185820) | Grasslands soil microbial communities from the Angelo Coastal Reserve, California, USA - Sample 10_02_2013_1_40cm (SPAdes) (version 2) | ecosystem: Environmental > Terrestrial > Soil >...
TCGAGGCTCCGGCGTCCCCCACCTTTCCCACTGAGTTCCGCCCGTCTCACGTGATGGCTCAGTAGATTCGCGTATTGTCGTTGGGCGGGTCCTGCGCGGCTTCTTGCGGCTCGGGCAACGGATCAGGTAGAGGATCCAGGGGCGGATCGGGGAACGGATCAGAAGCCGGATCAGGCGCGGGAGCGGGAGCCGGAGCCGAACGGGTCCGTCGCCATGACCAAACGCTCAACATGAGGGTGGCCCCCACCAAGGCCAACCCGCCGACGAGTACGATGAGTGCGACGATCGTTTCGCCGGTTTTCAAACCCACGACGACCAAGTCGAGGTGGATCTGGAGCTCGCGCCGCTGTGGGACATCCACGGCGACCACGTGATACTGACCGGAGCCCGTAAGATTCACGTTGAACACGATACTCGTTCCGCTCCGTCGGAAGACGGGAGCCACCGTATTGGAACCGTCGCGAAACGACGCGTAGCCCGCGTCATCGAACACGAAAAGGTCGAAGGACTGGCTGTTCAGCTCCGTGAGATTTCCGCTCAGCCGCCCCGTCCCCAGGATGCCAAAATCATAAAGGAAGTAAGACCCGGAGAGGACGACCACATTTTCGGCCGTCCGGACCGGCTGGGCCGCGCCGATCAGGGTGATTGATCCGAGGATGATCTGCAGGCTGGCGATTGCAACGAGGAAGTAGGTGCGTTTCACGGGTCCGTCTCCTGGTCGCTCGCTCCGCTCATACTCGAGAGGCCCTCCCATGCGAGACGCGCCGCGGCGCGTGCAGTGGACCATTCCGCTCCAGCAGTTTCGGAAGCCTTCGGCTCTCGACGGGAGAGCACGGTTCCGGGTCCGTTCTGCGTATCGAACATCTTGCTCACGTTGTGGAAGGAGGTGGGGCACGCGCGATGATGACCGAGATATTGTCCGTTCCCCCTCCCCGATTCGCCAACGAAACAAGGATCTCGCAGGCGCGTTGCGGATCGCTCGTTTCGACGACAACGCGATGAATGTCCTCGTCTTCCACGTGATTGATGAGGCCATCGCAGCAGAGCAAGACGCTGTCGCCGGGCTCCATGGTGAGGCATCCGATGTCTGGCGTGACCTCCTCGTAGACTCCGAGGGCCATGGTGATTACGTTTTTCCTCGGATGGTGCTTCGCTTCCTCGGGCAAGAGCTCCCCGCGATCGACCATCTCCTGAACGAGGGAATGGTCCCGGGTCACCTGGAAAATCTCTCGCGAATTGATGATGTAGACGCGGGAATCACCCGCATTCGCGACATGAAGGCTGCGACCATCGGCGACGGCGAGGCTCAAGGTCGTGCCCATCCCCTCGCACTCCGGATGTCGTTCCGCCTCCGCTAAAATCGCCTGATTCGCACGGGCAACGGCGGCTCCGAGGTCCCGGTAGTACGTGGCTCGTGGGATGTCCTCCTCGCTCGTCAAAAGCGGGAGAAGGGTGCGCGCGACGGTCTGGATCGCAATCCGGCTCGCGACCTCCCCACGATTGTGTCCTCCCATCCCATCCGCGACCATCAGGAGCAGTCGGGTTCGGGGTTCGGATAGGAACGCCATCCGCAGCTCGACTGCGAGGATGCTGTCTTCATCGACCGGTCGGACCCTCCCTACGTTCGAGGCAAAGCCCACTTCCCCCCGGGGGGAGCGAATGATCGTATCGGACATCCTGGCGGACACTCCTTTTCCATCGGCATTTCGCGGCAACGTCACCGGCCCCCGCGTCGTCGGCCACCTTTGAATGCGATTGTCATGTACGGCCCTCGCCCCGGCTTGTACACGAGGGCGACGACATCCCCGTCGGTCAGCTCTTCGCGTTTGAATCCCGGCATCTGTCGATAGGTTCTCCCGCCGTCGTGCGACATCGCCGTGCCGTTCAGGCTCCCGAGGTCCTCAATCCAGCAGCGGCCTTTCGGATCCTTCAGAATCCGAGCGTGATGCTTCGACAGATACCGTTCCGCGTCGAGGATTCCGATCTCGGGGGGATGCCCGAAGCCTTTCTTCGTGCAACTTTGGTCGCACGACTTGTGGTCCCGGCCTATCTCCATCGCCCGCTTGACCCGGCACTTCTTTCCCAGCACGACGAGATGGGGAAACCCAGGCGATTCCTCCGACCCTCCGGAGATCGCTTGCGCCATGTCCTGGGCCGTCTGGAACCGTTCCTTCGGGTCGAACGACATGGCCCTCGTCACGACCTCCGAGAGCTCCCGGGGGACGCTGGGTTCCAGGTCACGGGGGGATCGGAAGAGTTCCGCTTTCCCAGCCGCGAGCTGTTTCATCGAAGCTTGGGGGTCTTGGGCGGTGAGGAGGAAGAAGAGAACCGCGCCGACGCTGTACAAGTCGCTCGCCGGAGTTGCCTCTCCCAGATTCTGCTCCGGGGCCCCCCAGCCCGGTGTGTAGATGACGGTGCCGGACCCGGTAAACTGGTGGAACTCCTTTTTCGCCGCCCCGAAGTCGATGAGGACGACCTCTCGGCGGGCGTCGAGGATGATGTTCTTCGGCTTCACGTCCCGGTGGATCACGTTCCGCCCGTGGAGGTACGACAGCGCCTCGAGGAGCTGGGTGATGTGTCGAGCCGCGGTCGTCGCATCGGCCGGCTTATCCTTGTACCGCTCCGCGAGCGTCTCGCCTTCGAGTTGTTCCTCGACGAGACAGAAAGGTCCGAGGTTAGCGCCTTCGTCCAGATATCGGACGACCCTCGGATGGCCGGGCGAGCCGAGAGTATGAAGGATCTCGGCTTCGATCCGAAGTCGTTCCTCGGACTGGGCGAGATCGAGGCCGCTCGCTTCTTTCACGATGACGGCTTGACCGCGCTTGGACTTGCCGACATAAATGGTCGACATCCCGCCTTCCGTCAACTTGCTGACGACCTCATAGCGACCCCTCCGACCTTTCAAGGTGCAGGGAAGGGAGAGGGTCATACCGTCCGCAGGCCTATCTCACCACGAACTGCAGCGTCACCAGTTCCGCGACGTCGATCTCATCTTCGTCCTGGAGCTCGGTGCGACCCGTCCCGGTGACCAGGATGCGGGAGCTGCCTCGGACCAGCCAAGTCTTGTTCGTGCTGGGTTTCCGTTGCACCATCGTCGTTCCGTCTTCGACGAAGAACCGATCGCCTTCCTGGAAGACCGTGAGATGCCCACGCGAAATCTCGTTCGCCTGTTTCGGGTCGGGGAGATATTTCGCCAGGTCCGTGCGGCCGATCAACCACTGGGACGGGGGAATCGGTTGCTCCGTGTTGTCCGGAAAGACCAGGTAACCCGCCTTGGGCAGCGGGGCCGGGGGCTCTTCCTCGGGCTCCGTTGCCTCGGCGGGGCCTTCGTCCTCGACGTCTGCGAGGTCGGGGGAACTTTCGCCCTCCGGGTCCATCGCATCGGCGGAGGGCTCCGATTCACCCGTGGGTTGGAGCCCACCGGCATCCGGGCCAAACATCGAATCGACGAGGCTTTCGTCCTCGTTCGTCGAAGCGACCGAGCCTTCGTCCTCGGCCGGCATCGGGGCGAGCTTCAGTTCCGACGTTTCGGCTTCGGGTTCAATCTTCGCGCCGCACGCGTCGCAGAATCGTGCGTCTTGCCTGTTCTCGCTTCCGCACGCAGAACACTTTGTCACGTTCATCACCGCTTCGGTTTCTTCTTCCCGATGATCGTCGTCGATTGCAGGAAGTCCTTCTTCGCGGCCTCGCTGAGCTGGAGCCCGCTCCGCGCCACCGTCGCCTGGGCATCCCGCATCGTGGTCGCGACCTCGCTCAGAGTGGGGTTCGCGCGAATCGCGGTCGCCGCGCCGGCATCCGTCGCCATGGACCGCATGATCGTCTCCGCCTTCTGGAGCGCCGTCGCATCCCTCGATTGCACCGCCCGCTGCATAAGGACGGTCGCCTCCGCTGAACTCAAGAGCGTACGCGGGTACGGGTTTGTCTCGGCGTTCGACAGCCTCGGGTCGTCGGTGAAATTCACTTCGACGTCTTGCATCACTTCGACCAAAGAGAAGCGAATCAGCGTCGCCTTCCCCGCGGCCCTCGACGGGACGCCAATCCGGAACACGAGCGTCTGCTCTTCACCCGCGATCAGGTCTCGTAACGGAACCGTATAGGCGGCTCCGTCGAACCGAGGTCGAGGCAGTCGGTTCAGAACCGGCTTGACGGTATAGGCATCGGCCAGCTCCGACCCGGGCATGATTGAGACTTTCAACTCGGGATTCGAGACGACAGTGCCCGCCATCTGGGCCGCCTGGTCCTGGAAAATCTGGGGGAGGTTGGCTCTTGCATCCACGATGTGGTGCCACAGCCCCCCGCCGGATTCAGCAATCTTCTCCAGCAATTGCTCGTTGTAGTCGGTTCCAATTCCGATCGCGGTGATCGTGATGCCGGATTCGCGAATCCGCTGTGCGAGGGTCACGAACTCCGAGCCGATCGTCTTGCCGACGGTGGGATTGCCGTCGGTCAGGAGCAGGACCCGATTCACGGTCCCGGGTTCCTGAGAGGCCCGGCGCGCCTGGTTGAAGGCGGAATCCAGCCCGTCGTACATCGCGGTGAGGCCGCTGACCGAGATGGCCTTCACGGCCGCCGCGACCTCTCGGGAGTTCCCGACTTGCGTCATGGGCAGCTGGACCGTGACGGTGTCCGAGAATGACACGATCGCTATCTGGTCGGTCGGGCGAAGCTGTTTGATGAGAGCGAGCGCCGCCGCCTTCGCCTGTTCGATCTTCTCGCCGTCCATCGAACCGCTCGAATCGATCGCGAGGGAGATGCTTCGGACGCGCCCCGCGATGACGGCGGCGGACGGGGTCAGGTCCACGGCAATGTACACGGAGGTGCCCGCATTCGGCTTCAGATTCGCGCGGTTGACGGTGCACTTCATCGCCAGCGGCGATCGCCGCTGGGGGCGGTTCTGGGGCTCCATCACCTGTTTCATGTTCCCACCTGGGGGCCGGGCGATGGCGGCGACGCTTTCTTATGTCTTGCGTCCTCGTTCTCACGAACCGATGTTCAGGTTATTGTGTGTCCCTCGTACACGTGAAGAGCTTGGCCTTTTGCTCGGAACTTCGACGCGTTTCAAGATCTGCAGTCGGAACGCGCGGGACCGCGAGGGGAGTCGACTCGCGCGATGCAACCCGCGGCCGGGGTGAGTGTCGGTCCGACTCACCCGCAGAACGGAGCGAATCCGATGCGTGGGCCAGGATTCGAACCTGGGAACCCCTTCGGGAAGGGATCTTGAGTCCCTCGCCTTTGACCGGGCTTGGCTACCCACGCGCGGCCGCGCAGAGACCGCGGTCCGTAAAACCTTTCCCGTCTCGATTGAACCGGAGACGCCAACCGAGGCTTTTTCGTGTCCGCCTGCTTCGGGGCCGCAAAGGGGCGTCCATGGTCCGATACTTCACGAAGGCATTCTTCGACGAACTCGCAGGTCGCCTGAATGCGGACCCGGAATGGGGAAAGAAAGCCGCGGCCATCGCCGCGAAGATCGTCCTTACCTGCACGGATCGCAACGCGTCGTTCCTTCTCGACATTCAAGGGGGCCGGGTCGCGGTCCACGACGTCGCGCCCGAGGTCCCCGCGGACTTCAAGTTCGAAGGGACCTACGAGGCCTGGACGCAACTCGGGAAAGGGGAGAAGGACTTCCAAGGACTCGTGCTCGGCGGGAAGATCCGATTCCGGGGCTCGATGCCGAAGGTCATGGCCCTCATGGGCCCGCTGAGCCGCATCACCCAACTCGCGCAACAGGTTCCGAAGGAGTTCTAGCCGCGGCCCAGAACGCGATCACGGCGACCAGAAGGACACCCAGTTCGAGGACGCCGAGCAGGAAGGCGGTCGCCACGAACAAGACCGTCCAGGTTTGCGACCCGATGAGCGTGACATTGTCGGGGCCGGGGACGAGAAAGTGGCTCACGATCCCGTACACGAAGGAGGCGCCCATGAGGACCGCAAGGAGCGCCGCCGCGAGCGGTGGGTCGAATCGCAAGATGACGAGGACGACGATCGGCCCGATCAGGATGACCCCGAGGATGAAGACGAGATCGAGACCGGCAGGCAGAATCTGAAGGCCGAAGTGGGCCGTCGCGTGCACCAAGTTCACGACGAAATGGGCGAGCACGAGACTGATGAGATACCGATCGAGACGTTCCATTCCTCACGACCCCCGCGTCGGAAAGCCCTCGGCCCGCCACGAGGTCACGACCTCTTCAAGGCCTTCCGCGTACGTGGGAAAGGAAGGCCGCCAGCCAAAATCGCGCCGGAACCGGGCGTTCGACGTCGCAAACGAGGAACCCAGGATCCGGGTCCCGTATCGGCCCAGGAACATCCGCGCGAGCCACACCGGCATTCGGCGGGGCGGGCGCGCACCGAGTCGCTTCGCGATCTCCCCCAGGAACTCGGCCAGCGGAACCGGCCGATCGTCGACGATGTGCCACACACCGGTCATCGGCGCTTCCGCGGCCGTGACGAAGGCGCCGGCGGCGTCGTTCGTGTGGATCATCGACCACACGGGGCTCTGGCGTCCAATCAGCACCGGGCGTCCTTTCACGATGGACTCCGCCAGGATCCTCGTATGCCAGCCGTCCGCGGAATAGAATCCGCCGCAGCGCAGAGCCAGGGTGTCGAACCCGTCGGCCGAACCCGCCTCCCGAGCAATCCGCTCCCCGTCCAGAGCCGATGCGAGGATCGGATCGTCAGCCGGCGGCGCGTCCTCATCGAACGGTCTTCCGTCGAGCGTTCCGACGGCCCAGACGACACTCTCCTGAAGGAACGCCCGAGCGCCGACGCGCGCGGCGGCGGCGACGAGCGTGCGCGTCCCTTCCCGGCGGATCCGATCGTTCATCGCCCAATCCTTCGGCCCGGTGCGGATTTTCGTCGGAATCGCGGTCGCCGCTCGGATGAGGATATCGCATCCCTTGGCCGCTTGCGCGACCGCGTCCGCATCGAACAGGTCGGCGCGTCGCGCCTCCCCACCCAGCGACCTCACCGTCGCCTCCGCGGTTCCGCTCCGGGCGAGCCCCACGACCGAGTGGTTGCGCGCGACGAGCTGCCGAACGATTCGGCGTCCCAGGACGCCGCTCGCGCCCGCCACGAGCACGCGCACGCGCGGGTCATGTCTATCGAGAGATTAAATATCGCGGGGCTCATCGTCCCGTGAGCGCGGCGGAGCGGAGACGATGGTCGAGTTCGACCTCACGGATGAACAACGGCTCCTCCAGAAGACGGCGCACGAGTTCGCGGAACGCGAGATGCGGCCCGTCGCCCTCGAGTACGACAAGAAAGGCACGGTCCCGTGGGACATCATCAAGAAGGCGCATGCGCTCGGCCTCGACACGGCCTTCATCCCCGAGGCGTACGGCGGTGGAGGCATTGATTCGGCCCTGACCCACGTGGTCGTCAACGAAGAGCTGAACTGGGGTTGCGCCGGCATGGCGACCGGGTTGATCGGCGCGGGCCTGGCGTACCTTCCGATCATCCACATGGGGACCGAGGACCAGAAGAAACGGTTCCTGACGCGCTTCACCGGCAAAGAGGCGCGCCTCGGCGCGCTCTGCCTGACCGAGCCCGACGCCGGATCCGACGTCGCGAACATCTCGACGACCGCGAAGAAGGACGGCGACGAGTGGGTCTTGAACGGCGTCAAGCGCTTCATCACGAACGGCGGGATCGCGGACATCCACGTGGTCTTCGCGACGCTCGACAAGAGCCGCGCGCATTTCGGCATCCGGGCGTTCGTCGTGGAGCACGGCACCCCAGGGCTGAAGGCGGGCAAGGTCGAGGACAAGATGGGCGTCCGCGCGAGTCACACGGCGGAAGTCATCTTGGACGACTGCCGGATCCCCGAGGATAACCTGCTCGGTTCCGACGAAGGCACCGCGTTCTACGGAGCGATGAAGACGCTCGAGGCCTCCCGACCGCTCGTGGCCTCTGGGGCCATCGGGATCGCACGGGCGGCCTACGAGTACGCGCTCGACTACTCGCGCAAGAGGAAGGCGTTCGGCACGCCGATCGCGAAGAAGCAGGCGATCGCGTTCATGCTCGCGGACATGAAGACGAAGATCGAGGCCGCGCGCCTCCTGACGTGGCGGGCCGCGTGGATGCTCGACCAAGGAATGCCGATGAACAAGGAGGCGAGCATCGCGAAGCTCTTCGCGGCCGACATGGCGATGGACGTCACGACGGACGCGGTGCAAATCCTCGGCGGCGCGGGCTACATGAAAGACGAGCCGGTCGAGAAGTGGATGCGCGACGCAAAGATCTTCCAGATCTGGGAAGGGACCTCGCAGATCCAGCGACTCGTCATCTCGCGCGAAGAGATCGGGGAACTCTAGGCTTTCCGGGCGAGCGCTTGGACTTTCGCGGGTTCCTCGAGGAGAGACCGTAAGAGCTTGCGGTATTCGCGCTCAACGTTCAGGTACTCGGTGAACTCTTTGTCCGTCATCGTGAGCAGCTTCGCGAGATGGGTGATTCCCTGTTTCACGAAGAAATCGACATCTTCGAGGCCTGCGATCGCCTCGGCCCACTCCGGTTTCTCGCCGACCGCCTCCATGCGCTTCTCGAGCTCGACGATCCGAGCCACGACTTCGGGATCCGTCCGCACGCGCAGCCCGATCTTCGCCAAGGCCTGCAAGGCCTCCGTGGCCTTCTCCGCGGCATACGCCGGGGACATCCCCTCGCCGTGCGAGAGGTTGAACATCTCCGCCGTCGCGCGATAGTAGGTCTCGATGAAGTGGTCCACGCGTTCCTCGCGAGCGACCTCGACGAGGTCGGCGTCGCGCATCCTGCGGATGTGATGGTAGATCGCCTGGGGCGTAAGCCCGAGCTCCGCCGAAATCTGGCTCACCGTCATCTCCTTCGCACGAAGAAGATAGATGATCCGTCTCCGTGTTTCGTCTGCGAGAAGCTGAAATGCTTCGGGGCTCTTGATGACCTTGAATGCCTTCATTGGCCGCCTCCGAAACAATGTATGTTTGTGCTCTATCATAAATGTTTCCATGATTAAAACAAAGGCTTTATTAACGTCCATTGCAATGAACCAAACATGCATTGGAACAAGAGAAACGGACGATTTACGAAGCCAATTGATGCGACGAACGAAACCCTTCCGTCGAACCCCGCCGTCCAGTACGCTTGGGCCGTGCGCGGCATGGATCCGTGGATCCGGAGGTGGCCGGTATGATGAGCATCCCTCCGTACACGTCGATTGCCGCCGGGTTGCAGCGAACCCGGGCGACGGACCTCGACCGGTATGTTCGGGCTGAATTCGGGGACCGCGACGGCGCGTGGCTCGCTGACGGGGTTCGCCCGAACCACTCGAACCGCCGGTCGTCCAAATCCGAGGACGACGGTCGCCTGCTGCGCCGGTTGACGCAGGCGATTAGCACCTTTTTCCTCTAGATTTTTCATTCGCGCATCGTCAGCCTTAAGCGCCCCATCCACTGTTGCGCGAACGTGGCCATCCCTCAGGTCGGCCAACTACCCGAGCCCCTCCGACTCCCGCACGGGAGCGTGCGAGGGGCGATCGCCGTTATCGTGACCGCGGCATATGGGTACGTCCTCCTGCAGGCAGGGTCCGCACCGACCGTACCGACCGTCCTCGTGAATGCCGTGGTCGTCGTCATCGCCTTCTACTTCGGGAGCCGTGCCGTCTCGACCCCGCTTGCGGTTCAGCCCGGCCAGCCCGCTCCAACTGCTCCGCACCATCCGCGACTGGTCCGGATCCTCTTGTTCCTCGGATTCGCGGGCCTCACCGCGTGGTTCCTGACCCGGAACCCTTCCCTGCAGGGCATTCCGACCGACCTCCTGGCGGTCCTGCAAGTCCTCGGGGGCTATGTTCTCGGGGCCACGGCCTCCTGGCTCGTCCACCGTCGGGCACACGAGAGCCACATCCGTCACCGCCTCGCCACGTTCTTCCGCGATATCGTCGCGGTCGGCGCACTCGGCTTGACCGCGTACATCTGCTTCGCCCTGGTGACGAAACAAGGAGGGCTCTTGGCGGGCCGCGCCGAGCAAGCGCTGTCCCTCGTCGTGACTTTCTACTTCGGGTCGCGTGTGATTGGACATTGATTCCGGACGGGCGCTCCCGCCACGATCGCGGCAGCAAGACGCGCGTCAGAGTTTCATTTTAGATAGGCAGCGAGGAACGTATTTAGTTCGGCCCGGGAACGACGCGCCGTTCCCCCATGGACTCGCTCGCGATCGCAGCCGTAGCTGTCTTTCTTTCGTGCTTGGCGGGGTTCGCCTGGGGACGACGTCAATCGTTCCGGTCGGGAGCTCGGCGAGGAGACTGGCTCTGTCTTGTGTGCGGGCAGCGCAACGAGTTCGAGCTGGACCGATGTTGGAGCTGCGGACGCGGAGCCGGGGCGACGGTCCACGATCCGAGCCACATCCCGCTGGCGCGACGGTGGCCATGCACCACTTGCGCGGCGTGGAACGGCATCGCGCGGGACGCATGCTGGCGGTGCGGAAACTCTCCCGCCGCTAGTGAATCTCCGGGGCTTCCTCGAGGATCTCGCGCTCCCGCATCTCGCGGCGCTTCCATCCCTCGAGCTGCCCGACAAAGTATGGGAGCAGACGCATGGAAACGTAGGAATTCATGAGCGGGATCCCGAGCTGCTCCGAGAAGACGAGAAGGTTGACCGCGTCATTGTACCGGATGCGCATCTTCATGTTCTCGGTGTAGAGGTCGAAGAAGAACAGGCCCCATAGGATCTCCTTGACGATCTGCAAGGCGCGCCTCCAGCGGCTCACGCCGTCCCCCAGTCCGAGCGGATGGTCGGGCGGCGCTAAACGTTTTCCTCCGCCGCCGGAGGCCTTTAGGGTGCACTCGCATTTCCGTCGGCCGTGGCGGATCTCGACCCCGGCTTGATCGCGGTGCTCGTCATCGCCGCCTTCTTTCTGGTCTGGTACTACGGTGCCTTCGTCTACACGCGTCGCCTCGCCCGCCGGATCGGGACAGAACTCAAGCGGGCCGTCGTCGGCTTGGGCGGGACCTCGAAAATCCAGTGGTTCGGGACGACCGCCTTCCGGATGAAGACGGAGGGAGCCGATCCGCCATTTCAGGAATTCTCTCTCACGGTCACCCTGCGACCTCGAGAAATGCCAATCAACTGGGCGATCGGGACCGCTCAGGGCCGGCGAGATGCCGCGCTGGTGGAGGCCTCTCTCCGGAAGGACCCGCGGATCGAGTTTGAGCTCGTGGACCCGCAGACTCGGATCGGCCGGCGGAGGAGTCGCTCCAAAGCGGGCTGGTCGAACGTCTCCCTCGGTGGGAGTGAACTCCTCCTGTCCTCGGACGACGAGCGGAGTGCCCGTCGAATCCTGGAAAGCATCGACCCCGGCACGCTGGACCCGATCGCGGCCCTCCATGTGACCTCCGGGAAGCAGCCGGGCATCGCGGCCTCCGTCTCCGTGGCACCGGGGGCCGCGTCTCGAGGAATCGCGGCCATCCGGGCATTGGCGGAACGCCTCGCTGTCTAGTGGCAGCGCGTCCCCGCGAGAGGAGACAGCAGCCCTTCGAGAAGTTCCGGCGCTCCGCGGTGCATGAACCGGAGATCGACGAGACGCTGGGTCTCGTCGCACCGGTACGACACATGGAGCACGTGATAGATCTTCGTCCCCAGGAGGCCGAAGTGAGCCGAGCCAAGCGTGTACGCAGCCGAATGGCCTCCGATCTTGCACGTCCCGGGGTGGGACTCATCGAACTTCGGGGGCGGAATCGATCCGCGCGAGGTTCGCACGGACAACTCGATCGCCCGCCGGGCTCGTGCATCGACGAGGAGCCCCGCGGCCCGGCCTTCTTGGGCCCAACGCACGCCGTCGTAGGCGACCGTGTAGTCCACATCCATCGGATGTCGACCGAGGCGCAAGTCCCAATTGTCCGGAAGGCGAATCACGACGAAATTGGACGGCCCGAGGACGAAGTGCGTGGCGGCGACGACGTGATCCCGCGTCGTGGGCTTCATGCCGCGCCCATCAATTCGGCGGCGAACGGGGGCGTGTACCGCATCATGTCCTCGGAGACCCGACGGACCATGTCGACTCCCGTGACCTCGGACGGGTAGAGCGGAATGTACGACCGCACCAGCGGACCGAGGTCGCGGTAGAGGACCTTCATGTAGGCGATCTGCTCGTGGTACTTGTTCGCCAGGTACTCGCCTGCGCCGTCTTGCAGCGCGATCTCCGGACGGAGCACTTCGTTCACAACGACCCCGCCAATCGGGATGTTGAACTTCTGGACCATCCCAATGAAACGACGGACGACCGCGATCGGGAGGGCGAGCGGCAGTGTCACGAAGAAGAAGGCCGTCCGTTCAGGATCCACGAGGACGCCTTTGGCCTTCTCGAACCGCTCGTTCATGGAGATGAGGTCCGCCATGAGCGGATCCTTCTTCACCTCCGCCATGACCTTCTCCTTCCGGAACGAGAGCTGGACGCGCATGCTCAGCGCCTCCTTGCGCGAATCGATCATGCGGGTGAGCCAGAGGCCGTAGATCTTGCTCAGGCCGATCAGGCGCACCGCGTTCGCGACGGCCGCGGTGTCGAAGATCACGCGATCGTACGCTTCGCCTTCTTTGAGGATGTAATCGACCATCCGATCGAACATCGCGCTCTCCTCGAACGCAGGGTTCGTCGCGGCAATCTCGATGAACGGCCTCGCATCGAGGGGGATGTCCGCCCACTTCAGGAATTCCTTGACGCGGCCTCGAATCGAATTGCGGTAACGTTCCACGACCTCGGTCGTTTCCACCTCGACCGCATACACGTTCTTCGCGCCCTTCACCTCGATGACCTTTCCGCCGGAAAGGCTCTGGCCGAACAGGCTCGACAGGGAGTGGACCGGGTTCAAGGACGCGACCAGGACGCTCTCGCCTTGGGAAGCGCAGTGGTACGCGAGCCCCGCCGCGGCAACCGTTTTCCCGACGCCTCCCTTTCCGCCCGTGAAGATGTACCGCATCTTCGGCCGTTGTTCGAGGAGTTCGGGAAGGGTCGTCACACGGCATCACCTAGAGCGCCGGTCCGAAGAGCAGGTCTTGGGACACCCGCTCGATCATGTCGAGTCCGCGCGGTTCCCTCGGGTACATCGGGAGCATCGCGACGACCTTCCCCGCGAACTTCGATTTGATCTCATCGAGATATTTCCGCTGCATCCGGGCGCGGTTCCGGAGGAACTCGACCGCTTCGCCGCCTTTCGCCTCGGCGAGCTCCGCAGGGTACACCTGGTTCACGATCAACCCCGCCATCTGAAGGCCGAGGGCGTCGAACATCTCGAGCGCGCGCTCCGTGTCCAGGATCGCCATGCGCTCCGGGATCAGGACCATGAAGAAGGATGTGCGCCGCTGGTCGACCATGAGGTCCGTGAACCGCGTGATCTTCGCCTGAATGTCTTGAAGCTCCTTGAGGACCTCGTCCTCCGAGACCTTCGTCCCCTTCAAGGTCGCCGCGACCGCCTCGTACTCCTGGGCCTTCTCGCGCGCCTCCGTGATTTTTCCGACCCACTTGCTCAGGATCTCCGCCATCGCGATCATGCGAACGCCGTGGCCGAACGGCGGCATGTCGAATACGTACAGGTCGTGGCCGCTCGTGGACACGAGGTCGGCCATCGCGTCGTACGTCGCCGACTCGTACATCGCGGGCTCCGCTGACGTCGAGTCGATATATTCTTCGATTTCCACAGGGAGCTCCGAAAGCCCGTACATGGTGAGGATCTTCTGCTTGACTTCATTTTGGTAGTCGGCCACGCGCCGGTCCGCATCGATCTCCACCACGTCCAGGTTCGGGATGACGGAGACGAGCCCTTTTCCGAAAATGTCCCGGTCGAAAATATCGCTCAGGCTCGCCTGCGGATCCGTGGAGAAACAGAGCACGTTGCGCTTCCGTTTCGAGGCCATGTAGTGACTCAGGCCGGCGCTGCACGTCGTCTTGCCGAGGCCCCCTTTCCCGGCGAAGATCACGATCCCTTTGTCGCCTTTCTTCTCGAAAAAGGAGGCAAGGCCCATGGATTCCCTCAGAAGACTTGGTCGGTGAAGTCCCGCTCCCGGAATACGCGCTGCTTCCAGCTCTTGATATTCGGGACCGCGTACGGCAGAATCTTGAGGGAGTAGTACGGGGGAATGACGGGCACGCCGAGCATGTCTCCGAGGGTGATGAACATGAACAGATGCTCGAGGTACATCCGGGTACGGAGCGCCGCCGTGACATGGCCATGGGCCGCCATCCCGTAGAAGACGCCTTTCGCAGCCTCCTTCATCTTTCCGCCGCGGCCTTTCGGCTTCGGTGCGTCGTTCGATTCAGTCATCTCGCCTCTCTCCTCCTTTCCCGATGCGCGACGGGCTCAAGAGCCTTGTCGGTGCGGCTACCTCTCTCGCTCGCCGCCGTCCGCAGCCGCGGGCGCCCGAGCGCGACGCTCCGCCATGCTGCTGCGGTAGCTGCGGAACAGCCGGACCGCCATCGACAGGCCGACAGCGAACAACACGGTTCCCACGGCGACGAAGACCGCATTGATTGCGACGGCCACGAGGATGTAGTCCTTCGTGTTAATCGGCGGCCGGACGTTCCGGAGGACCCATGAGTTGTCGTTGTTCAGGTACGCCCAGACGGAGTACAGGAACGTCCCGGTTTGCCACACCAGTGCCGCCAACGTCGTGACGATCATAAAGACCCCGGGTATGAGGGAGAACTTCGTCGGGGCGCGCGTCCTTGCGAGGTGGATCGTGATAAGCATGATCGCAAGACCCGCAAGGAGCTGATTCGCGCCACCGAAGTACAACCAGAGGGCCCACCAGCTCCCGGAGACCGCGAACGCCCATGGGATGCCGAGGCCGACCACCGTGGAGACGTGCTTGTTGCCGAACATGTGGAATCGGCCTTCGCTCCAGCTTTCCGCGGCGACGAGGCGGAAGAATCGCGTGACGAGCGCCTGAACCGTGAGCGCATAAATGATGAGCACGAGGCCGAAGAACGTCGTCAGGATCGGAGCCGTCAGACCACCGAGGAACGGCGTCGTGAGCGTGACCGCGCCCGCGACCCAGGCCGCGACATTCGTGCGGCCGACGAAGAAGCTCGGGGCGAGGACCATGTACGCGATCAGCGAGGCGAGAGCCAGGAGTCCTTCCGAGAGCATCGCTCCGCCGCCAACCGGGAGGGCGTCCGTTTCGATGTCCAGCTGTTTCGCCGACGACGAGCTGCTCACGAGGCTGTGCCATCCGGAGATCGCGCCGCAGGCGATCGCGACGAACAGGATTGGCCAGATCGGCCCGAGGATTCCCTGGGGATCAAACCAGAACGGGCCGGCCGGCATCTGGATGCTAATCGGGGTAGGTGCCCTCGGCAACGTCAACCCCAGGAAGCTGGCACCCCAAAACGGAGTCATGAGGGCTCCAAAGAGAATCAAGAGAATTGCCGCGTAGGCCGGGTAGAACGCCAGGTAGTTCGTCGGCTGGACGAACATCGGAGTCGGAAGGACCGCGGCAGCGTACAGGATGACGGCGGCCACGAACGCCCAGATGGGGATGTTCCACACCCCGAAACCAAGGGTGATCGGGAAGGCCACGCCCAGGTAGATGCTCAGGACGACCACGGCGAGTCCGATTCCGGTGACCGCGAAGACGTTCATCTTGACCCGGTACAGGAGCTGGCCGCAGAGCAGACCGGCGAGGAGGATGCCGACCGTCGCGACGAACGTCCCCGGGAACGCGTTCCAGAACGAGGCGATGAGGGCAATAAACGTCGCCGAGATGATGATGAGGTAGAACAGCACGAAGGCGAGCAGGTTCGTCCGGCCCCGGGCGCCGGTGAACTCGTATGTAATCGGTCCGAACGAACGCCCCTCTTTACGGACCGACAACATCATCGCGCCGTAGTCTTGCAGCCATCCGATAAAGAAGTTCCCGCCGATGATCCACAGGAGGGCAGGAAGCCATCCGAACGTGATTCCAATGAACGGACCGAGAATCGGTCCGAGGGCCGCGATACTCTTGAACTGATAGCCCCAGAGGACGTACCGACTCACGGGAAAGTACTCCACGCCGTCCATGTACATGTGCGCCGGCGTCGCCTTCTTCGCGCTGGATCGCCACACGTTCCGGTCGATCCACTTTCCATAGCCCCAGTACGCGACTCCATACAGCCCGATCGTGACGACGACCCACAGAAACGGAGTTGACAGAATGTCGACCACGGTACCTCCTCCCGCTCCCCGAACCCCATGCGAGGAGCTGCCACGGGTATTCTTGTCAGCCTGCTTAAACGTCACGTTTAGCGGCCCCGGCCAAACCCACCCGGATGCGCTAGCCCGACCCTCCAAGAGGCCCCCCTCCCCGTCGCGGAAGACACATAGGCTTGTTCGCCCTTTCGAGAACGTGGTGACGCGACCCCCGCGGATCCAGCTTCTCGGCCTCCTGCCGGCGATCTTGAAGCCGTGCGGGCCGGCGTGCGCTCAGCCATTCACGAACCGGAACGTCGAGGCACTGAGGGACGAAGAGTGGCACGAGACCCCGGCGTTCGTGCTCGAGAACGCGGATCGGGCGCATCGGATCGCGGAAGACCTGTTCCGAGATTTCGGGGACCGGGTTCGGATCGAGGTCGTCGGACTCGATTCGCCAAGGGGCGTGTGGCTCGGCCTCCGCCACCGCGTCGGTAAGGGCTTCGCGGTGATCGTGGACGGCCGCGACGTCTTTCGAGACCCCCGCGAGTACGATCCGGTCAAGGGGGCCGTCTCGCGAGCGCTTACGACTCGTCCGTTGCCGGCGTGACCTCGCAGAGCCGCTAGGCTGGTGGCGCGGCGCTGGACATTTCCTTTCGGAACAGCAACGGCAGTGCCGCAAGCCAGAGGATCTCAAAGACAAGGGAAACGATCGAAGGCAACGTGGCGACGGAGCCGAACACCGCGAACGCCAAGACGACCGTCAAGCCGAGATTCTTGAACGACGAGAACGTGGTCACGGCCACTCGATCCGCCCATGGGATGCGGAGCGTCCGCGTGAGCAGGAAGACAACCCCACCCAAAAGGAAGGTCCGTCCGAACGAAAACAGGGCGAGAGACGTGATGAGCTCGGGATGGGCCACTAACGGTCCGCGGGTGGAGCCGGCCGTCGCCACGACGAGAAAGAAGAACGAGATGCTCACCCCACTACCGCGAAAACTGACGACTCGGGGAAACCGTCGAAGGAACCGGGACGCGATGAGCGGGACTCCAATCAGCAAGACCGTTTGCAAGACGAGTTCTCCGAACGGCGCGGCTTGGTTCGTGAAAACGAGGGTGATGGCCGGTACGAGACCTAGGCCGAGCAGATACAGCAGAGCCAAGGCGATCACGGCCCGACGCGTGTCTCCTCGGAGGATGGACGTAATCGGCACGACGGCGATGGCCGGAGGCACCGCCGCCATGAGCACCCAACCACTCCGGATTTGGGGATCCGGACTCATGACGGCGAAGGCGAGGATCAGTCCGCTGAGGACGACGTAGCTCATGCTGAAGGCGAGCAGGAACGGTCGCAGCTCCGCTCGCGGGGAGATCCCAGCGATCGAGATCTCGGTCATCGAGAAGGTCATCCCGAGGACGAGCGCGACCTGCGAGATCTCCTTGGAGTACGCGGGAAAGCCGCCGGTCGCGAAGCCGACCACCAGGCCCGAGGCGACCATCGTCGGGAAACTGCGCCACGGGTGGAACACGCCGGCCGGAGACGGAGCCTCGTTGAAAAGCTTGCCGCATCACAGGGTCGCGAGGAAGGCCCCGACCATCGCGAGACCGATCGCAAACTTCTGCGGGAACGTGAGCCGCTCGTCCATCCAGAACCGCCGCACCAGGATGGCGACGATCGGGTATGCGGTCGTGAGGGGCACGACGATCGCGATCGGCCCGAGTCCGATCGCTAGGAAAATTGTGATCCCGGCGATGCTGAAGAGGAACAGCGACGGGATCGCCTCGCGGATCCCGGCACGATCCCAGGAGCCGCTCTCGCGCAGGCCCATCGAAGCGACGGCCAAGTAGATCGGGGTCGAAACGAGAACGTAAATCCCGGAATTTCCCGCGAAACCGAGCGAATCAATCGACATGCGTTCAAGGATTCCCCAGGCCCCCCACAGGATGATCGCGAGTAGCATCGGGGCGAGCCAGGCTCTCCCGACCGCGGCTTCGCCCGGGTGGTCGTGGAGGCCGAGGACGACCGCGCCGATCAGCAGGAGGGCGATCGCGACGATCTGCACAGGGACGAGCGAGACGCCCAGGATGGCGACGGCGGCAGCGACCGTGATGACGGGATAGGCCGCGCTGAATCCGCTGACGACGCTCGCGGTGCCGGATTCCATGGCGCGGAACCAGAAGATCGTGCCGAAGCAGCCGCAGACCGCGCTCGCCGTCGCCAGGGCCACGCCGACGGCCGTCAAGCGCTCCCAGCCGGACCCGAGGAAAAACCAAGCGGCGTAGATTGGCGCGCTACCGACCGCGTACAGGACGAGCATTCGAGCTGAACCGAGCCGGACTGTCGGCTCTTTGGACAGGCCCTCGCCCACGCCGTAGCAGACGACCGTGAGCAGGGCGCAGACGAGCCAGAGCTCCATCTCTCGCCTCGCTTCGTTGGTCTGGATCCGTTTCGTTCATGAACGCCCACTCCGCGCGTTCCCGCACGTCGGAAGGGTCTGGGCGAACCGAAACCTCAGGTTTTATTAAAGGTTCTTGCACAAAAGTCGTCAAATCGGCGAGTTTCTGCGCGCATTTTGACACTCGGTTATTGTAGGACGTCTGAAGGACCTTGCACGGTTCCAGATTCAGAGCATGGAGATACCTTCATATGGGGACAGTGGCATCCTTTATCACGCGTGGGGCGGAGGCGGTTCCACCTCTCTTTGGAGGCGATTCGTATTTGGCAGACGCGCCTTGGCGTGATTTGTGGGTTGGTCGTCTTCGTTCTCGCAGTGCAGACGGTCGGAGCCGCACCAGTCACGCCTGCCCCGAAGGCGGCCCCGGTCGAGTTGCGCATCGGCTTCCTCGAAGCGCTCGACAAACTGAACCCGTTCCAAGGCCTAAATGATCCGTCGTTCGAGTTCTATGGGCTGGTTTACGATTATCTATACTCGTTTGATCAAGATGGAAATTTCGTTCCTAGCATCGCGGTGAACGCTGTCCCGGATGCCACGTCTCAGAATTGGACGTATTGGATTCGGCAAAATGTGAACTGGTCCGACGGCACCCCGTTGACCGCATCCGACGTTGCCTTCACCATCAATTACAACGCCCAGAACTTCAACCTCTTGTGGAACTACGAACCTTATGCGAACCGCATCGTGTCGTGCGGGGTGCCGAGCACCCAGCATTCGTATGTGGATCCGCCCCCGGGCGCCAAATGCCAAGCCCAGGTCACGTCCCCGGGGAACGTGACCGTCTACTTCGACCGGCCTTTTGTGCCGGGCAAGGCGCTCTTCTTCCCTATCATCCCCCGAAGTCAATGGTTCGGCATTGCGCTCGACAACGCGCAGTACCGATACGACAACTGTCCGACCAGCAGCCCTCCCGGGCTAATCGGGAGCGGCCCGTTCGTTGCGGACTCGAACATCTGCACGCAATGGTCGCAGCACCAGCCGATCGCGGTTCACAAGAATCCCAAGTACCATCCGGTCGGGAGCCACACGGGACCGTCCAATATTGACACCATTTACATGATTCAATTCCTAGACGAGAGCCAAATGGTGTACGCGCTTAAGACCGGCGCCATCGACATGGGGAAGTTTAGCTCCGCCGGCTACGAGTCATTGGCGGGGGCGAGCGGCATCGCGCGGCAGGAGGGATTGATCAGCACCCAATATTGGAACGAAATTGGCATCTCGCAGTATGATACGACGTTCCTCAACCCCGCCCGATACGATGAGAACGTCCGCCGGGCGATGGCAATGGCGACAAACAAGGATTACATCCTAAAGACGATCTACGGAGGCCACGGGGTCCGGGGCGACTCTCTCATGACCCCGATCACTCCACAGTGGTGGTACGATCCGCCATCCGATCCCGGCGCGAACCTGACGTTCGATGTCAGCGCGGCGAACGCGCTCTTGGACAGGGCCGGGTACGACGCCTGGTGGACGGACCGCTCCGGAGCTCGGTACCGGCAATCCAACCGAACACTCACTTTCACCGACACGAACGGCAAACAGAGAACCATCGCGCAGGGCACGCAACTCATCTTCTCGATGGACGTCCGGAAGGAATTCTTGCAGGAACAGGCCGTCGGCAACTACTTGGTAACCGCGTGGGCCCAGATCGGAATCAAGCTGGTCCCAACAACCAAGCTGGAGAATTCGCTGAGTAAGGACGTCTATGGCGGCAAAGTGGACACATACATCTGGTACTGGTCCGGCGATCCGGACCCGAACTACCTGCTCAGCATCGAGTCGAGCTTCACCCTTGATGGCTGGAACGACAACTTCTGGGACAATGCGAGCTACACCGCCCTCTACGTGAAGCAGCTCTCCGACACGAATTTCAATCAGAGGCAGAAAGATGTGCGGGCGGCCGAGAAACTAAACTACGAGAGCGCAGTCTACATCATCTACCTTTTTCCGTACGGCGAGTGGGCCTGGCGGACGGACCGCTTCACCGGTTGGGGCGACTGGAACGCCCATCCGTACCGTCAGATGGACGCCTTCTGGGGTGCCAACCCCTTGTTCTTCGACTTGACCGTGATGGGTGGACCCGTGAACAATCCACCTACGAGGCCCATCCTTGCAGGCACGCCACCGATCACTGCGTTCGTGAACCAGTCAGTCCCCTTCATTGGCAACTCGACGGACCCGGATCCAGGTGAGACGCTGACCTGGGCGTGGCATTGGGGAGAAGGAAACCAGACGATTCACTCGACAACCTCAGCGGCCCAAGGCGACACGGCCTCCTACAAATGGGCGGGCACGGGATTTTACAACGTGACGTTGACGGTGTCCGATGGGGCGCTAAGCGCCACCTCAGATCCGTTCGAAGTCCATGTAGTCCCGGTCGTCGGACCCCTGGGTTGGGTGAATGGAACGGTCAAAGATAGTACGACCCAACTCGCGATTTCCGGGGCCGGGGTTCGCACGTCGCCCGGGAGCTACTTCGGCTTGACGGATTCAACCGGGGCATATAGCATCCTGCTTCCGGCCGGGACGTACGCCGTGACAGCCAGTGCGTCTCTGTACGAAAGCAAGACCACGACGGGCGTGACCGTCTCCGCGGATGCGATGACGGCGGTGAACTTCCTCCTCATCCCAGCTCGAGGGTGGATCGCGGGCACCGTACGAAGCGCCGCCGGGAACACCCCGATCGCCGGAGCCGCGATCTACATTTATGCGAGCGGGGGACAGCAGTACGCGGTGAGCGCGAATAGCCAAGGGTCGTACAACAAGTCTCTTTCGCCAGGGACTTACTCCGTCAACGCGAGTGCGACCGGTTACTTGTCGAGCAACAAGACCGGCATCGTGGTCGTGGATGGACAAACGAAGACCGTCGACTTCTCCTTGAGTCCGCTGGCTCAGGCGCCAGGGGGGTTGTCGCCCCTAGTCATTGCCGGCACCGCGCTTGGCATCGTCGCCGTGTTGGTGGCGGTCGCCGTTTTCCTGAGGATGCGCCGCCGGAAGAAAGAGGAGGAAGAAGGTAAAATCGAAATCCCGAGTCGATGATCGCCAGGAGCAATCGGGCGAGCAGCTGCGGCCGCGACCAGAAGGGACCGGATGAACTTTCGACGGTATCTATTGCGGAAGACCGTCTATGTAATCATCACCATTTTCTTCATCGCGTCTCTGAATTTCCTTCTCTTTCAAGTCATCGCCGGGGACCCTACGTACGTCCTCTTGCCCCGGGGCTGCGGAACCTCGAATGTGACCGGTGAGTGCCCCCTCCGGGCGGCGTTGATCCACGAATGGGCCCTTGACCAGCCCCTCATCGTCCGCTTTGCCACGTACCTCCGGAACGTGTTCTCCGGGAACCTAGGGACCTCCATCACATACCAGACCGGGGTCCCCGTTGCGACCATCATCGCCCCACGCCTCTGGACGACACTCATCCTCGTCGGCGTGGCCACCGCCACGACCATGTGGCTTGGAATCATCCTCGGTCGGATCTCGGGATGGAGGCGCGGACGCCCGGCGGACGTCATCATCACCCTTTCCACCCTATTTGGGTACTCGATGCCGTCCTTCTGGGTGTCTCTCTTGTTGATCTTCAGCCTCTCGGTAACCATACGCATTTTTCCCGTGTATTGGGACTTTGGCGCTTATGCGCGGATGGACTTGCTTTCGACGGTCCTGGACTACATGTGGCATTTGATCCTGCCCGTCGCCACGTTCGTCATCACGAACGTAGCCTGGTTTTCCCTGACCTTGCGCAACTCGCTGACCGACGTCTTGCCCGAAGATTACATGATAACCGCGCGTGCAAAAGGGTTGAGTCAGAGTCAACAGCTGCGCTGGCACGCGTTGCCGAACGCGCGGTTGCCCTTGGTGACTGCGTCCGCGTTGTACTTTGGGTGGGTCGTGAGCGGCGCAATCGTCATCGAAATTGTCTTTACCATCCAAGGCCTCGGCCAGCTCACTTGGGAAGCTACGACGGCTTTTGACTTCCCTCTCCTTTCGGGGATTTTTCTAATCGCCACCATTGGCGTGGTCGTCGCCAATGCGGTCGCGGACATCTTGTACATGTTCCTAGACCCTCGGGTTCGCGAGGCATGAAGATGGCGGATACCACCGTCGTCGGAAGGCGGTATTCCCTGCTTCGCGAGCGGCTCTCGCACGACATCGAAAGGTTCCGCAGGTTTGCTGCGGTTTTGATAAAGAACCGCCTTGCCTTTGCGGGCATCGCCATCATTGTGCTCTTCTCGGTTATATCGTTCGGGGCTCCGCTTCTCGTCGGGCCATATCCAACGCAGCTGCAGCGGACCGATGACAACTTGCCTCCGTCAAGCGCTCACTGGCTCGGAACCGACTGGGAAGGCTTCGATCTCTTGACTCTTCTCGTTTATGGCGGACAAATCTCGCTGATTATCGGGTTCAGCGCATCGATCGTCGCGATGGTCCTCGGGACCGCGGTAGGCGTCTTTGGCGGCTTCTACGGTGGCATAACGGACCTGATCCTCGCGCGGATGACCGATTTCTTCCTTGTGATACCTTGGCTCCCGTTCGTCCTGGTACTCGTCATCATCCTTACACCCAGCCTCCCCACGATCATCCTGGCAATTGCCATCGTGAGTTGGCCGAGCACCGCGCGGGTAATCCGATCGCAAGTTCTGACCGTAAAGGAACGTCAGTTCATCGAACGGTCCCGCGCGATCGGTGCGCGACAGGGTTTCATCGTCCGTAAGCACATTATTCCGAACGTTATGCCGCTCGTTTGGGCGGAGGCCGTGCTGACCGTGTCGAACTCGGTCTTCACGGAGGCGTTCCTCTCTTTCTTCGGCCTGGGCGCGTCGGGACCCGACGTGATCAAGAGCTGGGGAGTCCTCGTCAATGAATCGTACGTCCACCTCGCACTTGTCCAGGGTCATTGGTGGTACTTTGGCCCGCCCGGGTTCTTTATCACGGTGGTGGTGCTAGGCTTCGCCATGCTAGGATACGGACTCGAGGAGATCATGAACCCAGCGTTGAAGCGTCGCTGAATTTCCTTGATAGCCGGAATCCCGAGCTGTCTCTCACGAACCAACGACTCAATACCATACCGCAAGGCAATTCGCGGTCGTATCAGGCCTGCAAGACGAAACCGCCATAGGAGTCGAAGTCATCCCGGGCTGGGGATGACCCCGGCGGACGTCGTCATCATCGGGGCGGGCCATAACGGGCTCGTCGCCGCGAACTATCTCGCCAAAGCGGGGCTCGGCGTCGTCGTTGTCGAGCGTGCAGACCGCGTCGGAGGCGCGTGCGTCACGGACGAGATCGCGCCGGGATTTAAGGTCAGCGCTGCGGCTTACGTGTCGGGACTCTTCCGCCCGCAGATCATCGAGGATCTCGAGCTCGCGAAGTTCGGGCTGCGGCAAGTGGCCTTCGACCCACAGGGCTTCTGCCCGTTCCCCGATGGACGATATCTTCTCCTCTGGTCCGACGGCAGGAAGACCGCGAAGGAAATCGCGAAGTTCTCGAAGAAAGACGCGGCGGCGTATCCGAAGTACGAGGCGATGTGGGCCGAGGTCTACGATCTCGTCGAGCCGATGCTCCTCGCCCCGCCCGTCCCGATTGCTGACCTGGTCTCGCTTCTCCGCGGCCCGGAAGCGGAGGACCTCCTGCGGCGCTTGCTCTTCTACTCCGCGGAAGAACTCCTCGATGAATATTTCGAGTCGGATGAGGTCAAAGCCGCCTTCGCGAACGAGAGCGTAATCGGTCATTTCTCCGGACCCTCGGCGCCAGGGACCGCGTTCACGCTCGCGCACAACCTCCTCGGGAACATCGACGGCCAGGTCGGTGGCTGGGGGCTCGTGCTGGGCGGGATGGGCGCACTGCCCGATGCCCTCGCGGCTGCCGCACGCGCCCACGGCGTGGAAATCCTTCTCCGCTCTCCGGTCGAGCGGATTCGCGTTCGGGGAGGACGCGCGGCAGGCGTCCGGCTCGAAGGGGGAAGAACGATTGACGCGAAGGCAGTCGTCTCGAACGCGGACCCGAAACGCACGTTCCTGCGGATGCTCGAACCGGATGACGTGCCCGCGGAATTTCGGCGTGCCGTCGGCGCGATCAAGATGCACGGAGCGGCGATGAAAGTCAACTGCGCATTGTCGGAGCTCCCCCGGTGGTCCGCGGCCGACCGGACGCCCGGACCGCATCATCGGGGAAGCACATACATCGGACCCTCGATCGACTACGTCGAGGACGCGTTTCTCGACGCCAAGTACGGCCGACCCTCCGAGCATCCCTGGCTCGAGGTCGTCACCCAGAGCGCCCTCGATCCGTCCGTCGCGCCGCCGGGGAAACACACGCTCTCGATCTACGTACAGTACAGTCCATATCATCTGGACGCGGGTTCCTGGGACGAGTTACGGGAACCATATGGGGACCGCGTGATCGAGACGCTCTCCGAGTACGCGCCGAACGTCCCGAAGGCGATCCTCGCCCGCGACGTGATCACGCCGCTCGACCTGGAGCGCCGGTTCGGTCTGACGGAAGCGCACCAGTCGCACGGAGAGATGGGACCGGACCAGTTCTTCTCGTTTCGGCCGGTGCCCGGTTGGTCGAATTACCGCACGCCGGTGAAGGGGCTGTACCTGTGCGGCGCGGGCACGCATCCCGGAGGCGGGGTCAGCGGCGCACCCGGGTACAACGGGGCCCACGCGCTCCTCGAAGATTGGCCGAAACTGAAGGCCCACTAGGAGGCGGAACGCCTCCGCATGAGCCTCTTGATCGCCCGCAACGGATACGCGAGGAACCGCTGCCCCTGCAGGTACGCCCTGCGGGAGATCGCCTCCGGGGACCAGAACGCATCCTTCAGCTCGGTGAGCTCCTTCTGCGGAGAGAAGAACGTGTAGATCGGGACGCCGATCGCGAGCAGGACGAGAGAGATCCCGATCAGCCGTGGCGAGACGAGTCCCATCAGGACGATGGAGAAGAACATGCCGACCACCGGGATGGCGACCTTCCAGCGAAGTTGGTTCGAGAGCCTCGGGTGCATGCGTTCAAGGAAGATCGTCGAGAAGCAGGTCGCGAAGTAGACGAAAGCGAGAAGGAACACGGCCGAGCTGATCAAATCGGACAAGGTGCCCATCAAACTGGCGACATACGCCGTCACACAAAGGATGATCAGCCCGAGGTACGGCGTCTGGAACCGCTTCTGTTTCCGACTGAACACCTCGGGGAGCAATCCATCGATCGACATGGCGTAGGCCAACCGCGAGGTGCCGACGGTCCCCGATTCATCGGCTCCCGTGATCGACAACAGCGCGCCGACACCGACCACGAGGACGATGACGGATGTCAGGAGCGCGGGCGAGCCGAACGTCGCCCGGGCCGCGTCGACGAGCGGACTACCCGACGCGCCGAGCGCGCGCCCGCCGACGGTACCGATGACGAAGAAGTTCGTGAGGAAGTAGAAAGCGATCACGATCACCATGCCCATGAGGATCGCTCGCGGGATCGTCTTCCTCGGCTGGATCACCTCATCCGTCGGCAGCGTCGAGAGCTCGAATCCCGCATACGCCCAGAAGATGAGGACGAGCGCCCGGCCGAATGCCGAGACGTCGCCGGTGAAGAACGGGACGAGGTTCCCTGCGAACCGGCCCGGCTGAAGGGCCACGAAGGCGAATCCTCCGAGGACGATCAACAGGAGGGGGGACAACTTTGCGACCGTCAGGACATCGTTCACTCGGCCGGCGGCCTTGACCCCGATGAGGTTCGTCACCAGGATGATCGCGATGAAGACGGCCTTCAAGACGGCCTTGCCGAGATCGTCGATTCCCGGGTCGAGCGCCAGGAAGTACTGGGTGAATGCGACGGGGAAGACCGCGAGGGAGAACCACTCGGCGAGCAGGAGACCCCATCCGACGATGAATCCGGGAAACGGACCGGCGACCGCTTTCACATAGGCGTACGGTCCACCGACCTTCGGCAAGATCATCACGCAGTAGGAGAAGGAAAGGGCGATCACCATCGCCATCGCTCCCGCCAGGACCCACACCAGCAGAGACGCCGGGCCGACGAGGCGCGCCCCGATCGCGGTGGCGACATACACGTCCGCCCCGATGATCGAGCCGACGACGAGGCTCGTCACGTCGAAGGTATTTAGCTTGGCCGACGCACCCGTCCCCTTGCCGTGACCGCGGGGCCGCATCGCGCGGCAATCGCTCGAGGTCTAAATACGGCCTTGCGAGTCATCACGCCGACCCGCAAGGCCTGGTTTGAGGTCAAGGATTGTCCTGCTGCCGCGTCGAGTCTGGCCCGAGAATTCGAGACAATTCAACGGCCCGCCTCCATAGAGGCTCGTCCCGCGCCATTGCTGGAATCGATTCCCAGAGCCGTTCCTCCGGGTGGTTATCACGAAAGATTTTGAACGAACCAAGTATTTAAAGAGGGCTTCCCGTGGACAATCGTTCTACATGGCGAACTCGTTCCGAGAGGACTCGGAAGGAGTCGCGTCGACAGTCGCGACTCTCTTTGCTCTGCTCGCGGCGGTGCTCTTCCTGCAGGCGGCCGTCATCTCCGTGATCCCCGCTCGCGAGTACGCCGCCGAACGCCAGACCTCCGTCGCGGCGCTCCAGGCCCTCGACTACCTTCGGTATGCCGCGGTCGGAGCCGCGGTCCCCGGCGGCCAGTTCTCCTTCACGATCCCGCTCGGCACGCCCTCTTCGTCAGCCTTCTCGACTCCGAGCGATGGAACCCTTCAATTCAACACGGGCACCGTCGCGCCTGCGAACATCACGATGCAGTACGTCCCCACGATCCACGACAGTCGGATCACGCACGTGGACCAGGACGTCATCCTCGCCATCGACAGCTCCGGTTCGATGCAGCAGAACGATCCGTCGCGGTTGCGCATCACGGCCGCGAAAGAGTACATCGGCCGACTCACCCGTCCGGACCGCGTCGCGAGCGTGGACTTCGACAGCCTCGCTTGGCTCACACGACAGAACGTCGGCGGCCCGGCGCACCACCTCTTCTCGGCCTACAACAACGGCATCCCGGACTACACCGGCGCGCAGGCCGATCTCGACACGATCGACCAGAGCGGGAGCACGAACTTCGGGGCCGCCCTCTTCGTGGCGAACAACGAGCTCATCTCATACGGGATCCGAAGCCATGCCTGGGCGATCATCCTCCTGACCGACGGTGACAACACCTGTTGCCCCAACAAGGCCGGGGGCGATGCTCAAGCCCGGTTCGAGGCGGCACGGGCGAAGGCGAACAACATCACGGTCTTCACCATCGGACTCGGCCCCGGCGCGGATGCGGTGCTTCTGCAAGAGATCGCAACGACGACGGGCGGCACATACTACGCGGCACCGAACGCGGAATCGATCCGATTCATCTACCTGGAGATCGCCAATCACTACTCCGGATCCGTCTCGTGCGGCACCCTCACGACCGCAAGCTCGCTCAGCGGGTCGCTCACCTTGAATCGAGGGAACCGCCAGTACCCGGTTCAGACGATGAGCCTCGAGGCGGGCGGGGTCACGCTCACACAGGCC